>Ga0126369_10000231_pt1 | contig 35581 bp, 32 predicted proteins | sample PanSoiMetaPlot_1_FD_109646 | JGI IMG/M metagenome (GOLD analysis project Ga0126369, IMG submission 109646) | Tropical forest soil microbial communities from Panama - MetaG Plot_1 | ecosystem: Environmental > Terrestrial > Soil > Tropical forest > Bulk soil | place: Panama | collected 2016-02-17
CGCCTGACGACGATGCGCCCGAGCCGGCCAGTGTCAAGCACCTGAAGCGCATCCCTGCGCGGATCGTGGACACGCTGGGCGACGCGCCGACCGACGTGCTGACCGTGCAGTCCAACACGCTGCGCAGCCGCAACAAGGTGGCCGAATACAAGGCAGTCAAGCGACTGCTGGAGCTAGGCGCCGACGAAAAGTCGATTGCCAAGGCGACAGGTCTGACCCATTCGCAGATCAAGGAACTGCTGCGACTGGACAGCCTGAACACCACGCTGATGGACGCCATGGCAGAGGGTGCAATCACCAACAGCCTGGCGCACGACATCGCGCGGATGCCCGCTGCGGCCCAGGAACGCCTGGTGGACACGTACGCGGCCAACGGCAAGCTGACCGCGACCGACGTGCACTTCGAACGTCAGGCGCGCCAGATCGAATCGGCTGCCACATTGGACTGGACTGCCATCGGCAACGTGCCCGCACTGCCAGCGACCGAACCGGAGCCAGAGCCACAGTACAAGCCGGTCAGCGACCTGACAGACGCTGAAAAGGCCACACTGATGGACGAGGCAGCCACGGCACTGGTGCGCACCGTGGTGCGCCTGGATCAGGACGCGTACCAGACCGAAGTCGAACACGACGGTCGTAAGTACGTGGTCAGCATCAGCCGCCTGAACGACGATGGGACGGTCACCCCGCTGTGACCACCACCCCCGTCGTTGACCACCACCCCGCAGGCGTGTTCACGTCGCGGGGTGCCGCCTGGGTGGTCTGCGCCTGTGGCTGGAAGTCGGGCAACCACGCCAGCCAGCTACAGGCCCAGATGGCATGGACCGCGCACTTGCGGACCATGCTGCTGGCCCGGCTGACCCCAGATACTGCGTGAGATGCCACGTTGTTGTTGCGGCGACCGGGGAAGCCTGGACGACATGACCGCGCATTGTCTGCGCAACTACGAGGCGCAGGACTTTGGGCATGTCATCCTGCTGATGCCCTGGCAGTGCGGCGGGTGCGGGCTGATGTTCGCACCCGGCGAAGACCCCGCACTGTGGGAGGAAGAACTGGAAGACGGGCGCCAGACCTGGCCGCTGTGCATCGTGTGCTATGGGAAGGCGTGCGCGGGCTGACCGCATCCTGCTGCCCCTGGCGCGCCTGGAACCGCCGCTCTCGTGGCTGGACTGGTATCACGCCGATGGCGACCGGGTGTGGATATGCCAGTACCGCCACAAGCGGCAAGTGGACTACTACCGCATCACGCCTGCGCTGACCGCCGAGCTATTGCACCTGGGCTTCATCGAACCGGTAGAACTGGAGTGGAACCGCGACCGGTACGTGCTGACGCCAGCCGGCCTGTGGACCGTCATCAAGCAAGGCCTGTCGGAACGCCGTCAGGTCAAGCGTGAGCGGGCAGCGCGTTTCGAAACACGTGGCATCGTGGACAGCCGCCGCAAGATACGCACCTACACGCCGCCACACGTCTGGCAAGAATGGAGCCTGGCCACAGCGACAGACCAGGCTCCCTGCCCATCGCACCCTGCCGGGAATACGTCTGAGCAATGCCATGATTGCATGGGGACGTAGCCGTCTGCCAGCTACCGCCGGCATACGTTGTGCCTTATCCGTCACGGCATTTTCACAAGGCACTTCTTGTACCGAGCAAATGCTTGCGGTACAACTGTTCTGCCCTGCCGGGTTTGCAAAGGAGCCAGTATGACTACCGTGCCCGCACACGTGTTGGAATCCCTGCCGGAGGAAGACGCCGCCTTACTTGCGCGTTTCGAAGACGACTACAACAGTTCGAAAAGTCGTCGCCGCTGTAGCCGACGCGACTTCATGGACGGCTATCTGGCGGCTGCCAGGCGCTTCGCCAGGCCAATGCCGCAGCCCCGCACGCGGGTCAGTCGCACCGAGCGACAGCAAGTCGCCAAGCGACTATCGTTGGTAACTCCGTAGTCGAGCTTCCGCGTCCAGCCGCGCATCGGTTGGCGGCGCGTAGACCGGTGGACTGATCACTACCGCAAGCAAACCGACCAGGGTCGCCAGACCCATACCGTAGACCAGCAGTGCCACGGGCACCTGACTGGCGACGAACAGCACCAGCAGTCCCAGACTGTTGAGCATCGCGATCAGTGCGATGACGCCCAGCGTCCAGCGCAGCCAGTAGCCCGTGCGTCCCAGCCGCAGGGTGCGATCCACAGAAGTGGAGGGCTGGGGACTATCACTTGTGCGCCCGTTACGCTGTTCGGGGGACGTTGATGGTGGCGGCTGACGGATCATATAGCCTTATCCAGTCGTGGCCGGCTGGGCACGGTCCGGTTCGTTTTGGCATCGGCTTGGTGCGCCAAGGACGGCACGGCCCGGCTGGCACGGCGATTCTTCCTGGCAACGCAAAGCTCACCGTTGTGCACCGTCAACCACCATGTGTGCACCGTACGCGGGTGATCGACTTGCGTCCAATTGGCACCCTGAATACGCCCAGCGTGCGGATCGACTTTGATGATCGGCGCACACATTGTCATCCCGATCTGTTCGGCCGCAACCTTGAAGTCGTAGCTGAGCCAGCGGAAGCGGCTGCGGTGCACACCATCCTTGACTTTAGCCAGCACGATACCGCCAGGCCGTAGCACGCGCTGCGCCTCGCGCAGGAACGCGGGGAACAGGTGCGCGACATCGACTTCTGCCAGCGCGTGTCCGTTCAGGTCGCGTAGCCCATACGGGTTGCCGGACGCCAACCGCGCGTTGGCACCGACCTCCGTGATGTGGGGTGGGTCGAAGACCACGACATCGAAGCGATCAGCCCATTCAGCAGGCAAGCGTCGGAAGTCGTAGTGACTGTCGGCCTCAAGGTCGGGCGCGATGTCATTGCGCCAGGGACGCACATCCACTTTCTTCCACATCACCCCCCTGCCGAACGTGGTGTCCAACACACGCGGGCTGGGCGGTGCGTGCAAGGCCAGCAGCACCTTGAGAACGTCGCAGTCGGTGCCGTAGATGACGCTAGGCGGCCGGTCCAATTACCACCACGGCAGGTAGGCCGCGAAGCCACACGCCAGTCCGAGCGGGATCAGGTCATAGCCGCCGATGCCGACCTTGAAAAAGGCCAGCAGGAACAGCAGGACCGCAACAAAGATCAGGATGATGCGCACGATAGCGTAAGGGCGCGCAGGGGCAGTAGCCACAGGTCGAGTCCTTTCTTCGGGCGGGTTAGGGAATGCCATCGTCAGCCTTCGTCGTAGCCGACGATGATGTTCGGCAGGGTGAGCATGCCCGCGCCACCCGTATAGCGCGAATCGACGGCGAACACCAGCCGGCAAAAACTGCCGTTCCGCCCGCTGTTGGCGCTAGGCACAGACGTTGGATCGAATGCCTGGGGCTGAAGGGTCATCACGGCATACGTGCCGTCGCCGCTGGGATCGACGGGCGTCGCCTGGTTGGCTTTGACATCCTGGGGCGCGCTGCTGCCGCTGGCTTGCCGATAGCCGACCCCGCCCATGAAGTACAGGAATACGCCTGTCGGCAGGCTCACGTTGGTGGCGATCTTGACTGTGCGGTTGCTGATCGACGTGATCGGGTCGGTGACCGTGACTGCCAGGGCTACCTGCTTGTAGTACGAGAAGTAGGTGTTCGCCCCGCTCTGGGGAATCGGGATGGCGCCTGCCGTACCGTTCTGGGTGTCTTCGCGATTGAACCGGATGCCCTGCGTGGCGTCGTTGCCGGCCGGTTCGCTGACCGACGCACCGTAGTAGTTAGCCTGAAGCGACGCAGACACGAGGTTCAGCCGATCATATGCCCCTGCGGGCGGATCGGGCCACCGATCTTGGCACCGAAGTAGGCGTAGCCTGCGACGTTGCTCGTCGCCAACGCACGCCAGATGTACTGGCGGTAGTCGAATGGTGGCTGGGTCGCGACGACCGCACTCGCGTCGTCAGGCGCAGCCCAGCTATAGCCGCCACCGGTCGGTTGGGTAATGGGGTTCGGGTAGCTGGGCAGCAGGCCAGTTTCGAGTTCGGCGTTGTCCGACTGGCCCAACCCGATCAGGTTGCGGTCCCTGTTGACCCACAGCGCAGCCGGCGTCATATACGACGGGCCGATGCCATGTGGCCCCATGAGCGTGATGGCTTCGGCCTTGATCGGGACTTGGATCACGTAACCAACGATGTCCTGTAGCGTCCACTCGCCCGTCGCGTCGTTCTGGGCGTAGACGGTGCCAGTCGCCCAGAGTTGGCCCTTCCAGTCGCAGAAGAACGCGGCTTCGCCCGCTGTAGCGACCGCGACCATCCCGAGGGCCATTTGACGACCGTCGCGATCAGCAGCCAATTGGGTGCGGAGGCCACCACCAAACATCCAGGCACTGCTATCGATCATCACCAGATACAGCTTCGTCAGCGTGTCCGCGAAGTCCAGCACTGGCCGGAGTGGCGCGACGATGTACGGTGCCAACACCAGCACCGCGTTTTCATCCATCAGCACCAGATCAGACGGGGGGTTGGCCGGGTTGAAGATGCCCTGGAAGACCGGATACGGGGGTGAAACCGCCGTCAGGCGCGCGATGTCGCCTGGTCCAGCAGGCCCTTCTGCCCCGAATGTGGGGTCGCTGCTCCCCCACAGGTTGTCGTTCAACCCCCAGCCCCAAATCTGCTGATCGTCGGTGAGCACCATCATCGCGTAGGCGCCCATGTTGCCCTTCGTAAGCTGGACAACTTTCCGACCGTCAGGCAAGTCGATCCTGAGCGGTGGCAGGGCGTAGTGGTCGTTCTGGGTATAGTCCCCCAGCGCACCGTATGGGTCGGTTGCCCACGTGCCGTTGCACAGCGCACCCCCGTAATCCCACCCGATGCCAGACACGTCACCGGCCGCGTTCAGGAAGTACATGACGCCCGTGCTGTACATCTGGGTGATGCCTGACACGCCTGGGTAGAGCCTGGGTGTCCACAGGGTTTCAGTGACCGCCCCACCGTCGATCATGCTGCGCCCCCACCACATGACGGTGCCGTCGCTCAGCAGCGCATGGGCAGTATTGCCGTAGGCCGTCCCGGCGGTGCCTTGGCGAAAACCAACTTGGATATCCACAATGTTGTCTGGGACGCCCTGCACTACGATGTGCCGCATCTGCCAGCCCCACGGGTAGGTGTTTCCGGGGGGTGAGATTCCGGTGCCATTGAAGGCCATCCCGTCATAGCCGGCGAACCACAACTGGTTCTGGGAATCGATGGCGAACAAGCCATAGCCCCAAGGCCACGCGCGGATTTTCTTGATGTTTGGAGGCAGGCCTGTGAGTTGGATTGGCGTGCCGTGGTAAATCGCGTTGTCGGTAGGGTCTTCGCCTATCCCGAATTCGCCGTTTCCGTTCCAACCAACACCCCACACCGTGCCATCGATGCGCAGCCAGAACGTGGCAACGCGGGTCATCTCAACCTGCATTACACCGGATGCTTCGGGGTAGGTCATTTGCGCGGGCGGGTTGACAATGGCCGTTCCATAGCGGTTGTCACTATTGCTTTCGCCGGTACCAGGGAACTGGTCGCCAAAGCATCCGCGCCCAGCGCCGGTGTTGTCCCATCCATCGTTCTCGGCGTAGCCCCAGACCCAGATATCGCCGGTGCTGGTCAGCCCTGCGCCACACGACCCATTCGTGGCAATCGACACGATGTCGATGTCCGGTGGGAAGGACATCAGTTCCGGATGAGACAGCGGCGGATTGCGTTCACCGACGATGTAGCCCTCCCGCCCAGCGTAGGCCGCATCCCAGCCCCATGACTGCCATCTGAGCGGAGTGGTAGCCATCAGAACACCAACGTAAACTCTGGGTAGACCGTACCGGGCGGGCCGACTAACCCATAGGTGTCGGTGCCCGCGACCAGCATGCGGCCATCGTAGAGCAAGGCCAATGACAGCGTGTCGTTGCCAACCATCTTCTGAATATCGGCCCCCTGGAGTGATGGAATGCTGGTCGGCAACGTGACACTGTTGTTTCCCAGCCACACGTCGCCTTGGTTGTGCCCCAGGCCGAGTTGGAATTGACTGTTGTCGCCCCAGGCCATGATCGGACCTTCGAACGTGCGCACGAAGTTGCTGTTCCCCCAGGCCCAGCCCATCCAGGCTGAAATGATGTTGGGCACCGGGATGGGCGACCAACCCCCGATCTTCCAGTACGGGCTGTAGACCGTGGATTCGGCCCCCGTACCCATCTGGCCCACATCATCCCTGCCCCAGGCGTGGACGCGGCCAAGGCGATCCAGCGCCGTGCCGCCATCGATGCGCCCACGCACCACATAGAACCCCGCGAACTTCTCGGAGTTGCCGATCATCTGCGGGCCAGGTTCGGTATGCGTCACTGCCTGAACGGCGGACTGCCAGGCGATGTACTCGGGATCAGTCGGATCGACATCCGGTGCTGGCGGCGGCGGTGGGAGTGCGGCCTGGTACTGATGGAACGCGCGGCCTGCGCCGAGCGCGCCGGTGTCCCAGCGACCCCACGACCGCCAGTGTTCCAGCGTCATCGGCTTGTCTTTGTAGTTCTCGTCCGTGGCGTACACGGCATCCGCGCTCAGCGTCATCTGGGTGATCCCAATCTGATCGGTCACCTTGGCAGGCGACGCCGACGAATCGGTGCCGCCAGTCTGCAACTGGTACATGTTGTTCCTGCCCCAACCCCAGACTTCAGACTCCGCGTCACCGATATCCGGGTTGGTGGTCTGTTGCAACACCACCATGGCGGTGTGCGCCAAGCAGCCATAGCTGATGGCCTCTACGGGCGGCACGGTGACCGTGACCAGACTGCTGATGGAATCGGAGAAGATGTCCACGCCGCACTGCCCATCGCTGTTGTCGCCGCAGCATGCCACCGTGCCGTCTTGGAACATGACCATGGTGCTGTCGCCAAACGGCGCGGCATCAGCCACCCCAGACGCGACCAGCACCGGGGTGTCCCGGTCGGCCGTGTCGCCCGTGCCAAGCTGACCTTTGTTGTTGGCACCCACCATCCACAGGGCGCCTGTTTCGGTGACGAGCGCGATGTGGAAGCGTCCGCCGCGTGCGCGCATGATGCGGTCGCCAATGCCGTGGGCGATCTGGCTGAAGCCAATCTCGTTCACCGGTGTGTACGGTCGGCCGGTGTTGTCATCAGGTGGCAGTGGCCCTGGTGTGCCCAGCACGCCCGCGACCCACAGTGTGTTGTCCTGACACAGCACCACAGTCGCCTGCTCGCAGCACGTCACGAAGCGGGCTGGACCCAGACTGTCCACCAACTTCGCGAACGGCTGGGTGTAGATGTTGGTCGGCAACTGCTGACCCGACGACGGGATGGTCTTGCAGTCCGGGTAGAGCACGGGGGTAGCGGGCACGTGGTCGGGGTCGATGACGATGGTGCCGTCGATGCTCGCGTTGCCCGTCTGCCCGTAGTTGGTGACGAAGAAGATGAACGATTCGGTGCCGGAGTCCAACGCGACGGTCAGGTCGTAGGGATAGTCGCCTGGCACATCCACAGCGCCGGTGTTGGTCACCTGACCTGGCATCGTGCCCGCCGCACCTTGCAGCAATGGGTACTGATTCCACGTGTACAGCGGGTTGTCAGGCGTGCCGGTGTTGATGTTGAACTGAATCCAGAGCATGTTCGGGCCAGTGATGTCGGTGTGGTAGACGCCCGCAATGCGCACCGTCTGGCCTTGCGGATTCGGATTGGGGTACGACCGACTGTAGGTCTGGATCGGCGCGCCTACGGTGTTGACCCCGCCTGGCGCGGGCGACCAACCGTATTGGGTCTGGATCGTGCCGGTGCCATACGCGCCTGGCACCGCCGCTCCCCAGCCGGTCTGGTTCATATCGCTGCGGCCCCAGGTCCACACGCCACCGTTCACGTCCATGGCCACGCAGTTGCTCTGGCCGCAGCCCGCTTGCTGGATGGGCGGCAGGCCAATGTACGGATCGGACTTGCCTTGGGGCGGCGGCGGATCGGCGTAGGTGAACACTGTGCGCGGCTCCAAGAAGCCGTCCGACACGACGTTCTCCGACCGCTGACCGAAGTTGTTGGTGCCCCAATGGAACAACGTGCCCTGCGACATACCGAGCGCGAAGTCCTGGCCTGGATACACCCGGTGGTAGCGGCGTCGTGCTTCGATGTTGACCGGGTGCTGGACCACCATGTTGGTGGCGGTGTAGGCCAACTGGTTGTAGGTGTTGTTGCCCCACGCGATCCAGTTGAAGTCGTAGCGCGAGGCGTTGCCTGCGGTGCTGATGACGTTGCAGGAAATGCGCTGTGGCGCTCCTGCCCAGTAATACTGCCACCACACCGGAACCCAGCCGTCGTCGTAGATGGCACCCGAGATGCCGCCGCCCGACGTGCCTGGGACGTACGTGTAGCCAATGCGCTCATCGTGCGGTTCGTCTTCGCCCAGCACGGCCTGAACGGGCTTGATGATGAGCGTGGGCGACGACAGTTCCACCGACGCGGGGATGGCCCAGCCGATGTAGCGCAGGACAGCCTTGACGTTGTTGATGGTCGATTCGAGAACGTAGAAGTTGGCGCTGATTGGAACGGTGCGCTTGTTCTCGCGGAAGCTAGCGCTGAACGGGACAATGCGCTGCTTGATGTCCAGATACGCGCTGACGTTGCCAACCAGAATGTCTCGATGTCGTCGCGTGCGGATGCCGAATGGCACCCAGCGGTCGATGTGCTGCCGTGACGACGAGAAGAACGCGTTGATCGGCACCGTGCGGCTGAGCGTGAAGCCCAGATGCCCGGTGACACTGGCCGTTGTCAGTACGGTGCCGTCGATGGCCCGTAGCTCGACATCCAGCCGCACCGTGTCGCCCGGATTCCAGTCGGGCGGGAAGCCGACGTTCTGCGTGCCGGTCCACGAACCACCTGGGTTGACGGTCGCGTTGCTGCCTGCACCGCCCACGGCACCCGTGGTGACATCGGTCAACGTGTAGTGGACGTAGTTGGTGGTGACGCCATTCGATGTGCCGGACACCGTGAACGACGGCGCCTTCCACAGCGTGCCTGCGGTCGGCTGGGTGATCGTGACGTAAGACGTGACACTGGAGAACACGGCGTGCACCGGCACGACGCGGGTGCGGGTCCACGACATCGCGCGGAAGATCGGGACGGTGCGCGTGGCAGGCCCCAGGAACTGCACGCTGATTGGCACCGTGCGCGTGCGGCGCGTGGTGTAGACCAGGCTGGCCGGGACGACGCGCTCTTGGTGCTTCCAGAACGCGGCATTGATGTGCACCGCACGTTCGAGCGTGCCCTTCAACCGCGCCGTGGCTGGCACCGCCTGTGCGTAGGCGTAGTTGAACAGTGCCGTCGTCGGCACTGGTCGTTCACGCGTGGCACTGAACGCGGCGCTCATGGGCACGAAGCGCGGCCCGACCCTGGCCCACAGCACTTCCACGGCTGCCTGGGTGACGCGCATGCGGTTGCCCTGCGACAGCACTTCCAGTGGTGCCTGCGTCACGCGCGCGTGGCTGCCCGCTTCGAGGACTTCGATAGCCGCCTGGGTGATGACCGCTTGGCCCCTGCTGGCAAACACAATGTCCATGCCTGCCTGGGTGACCACCGCGTGGGTGGTCAGATACGCCAGGCTGACGGCGGCAGGGATCGTCCGTTCACGTCGTAGCGGTCCAGCACCACCAGCAACGCCCAGCACGAACCCTGCGCCGAGCCGTGCGGGACGGATGCCAAGTTGGCTGGCGTTCTCGCTGAAGGACGCGAACGCGGCGATGTAGATCGGCAGCCCAAGGCCTGGACCTGGCGTATGCGCGAACGCAAGCTGGACCTGAATCGGGACGCTGCGCGTGTACTTGCCCAACAACGCCGCCTGGATCGGTACGTTGCGGCTGCCAGTGATCGTGATGCGCGTCAGGACTTCGACCGCCGCCTGCGTCGTACGCACATTGGGATTCCCCTGGATCAGGGCTTCCAGCGCGGCCTGGGTGGTGCGTAGATTGGGGCTGGTGGTGGTGAGGACTTCGATGGTGGCCTGGGTGGTCCGCAGCGTGGTGATGGACGCCAGCACAGCGGAGATGGGCACCGTGCGCGCCCACGGGCCTGCCAGCAAGCCAACGCGTTCGTACTGTCGTAGCGAACTCCAGGGCAGCCCCAGCGCCGACGTGGGGCCAGGACCACCAAGGATGATGGCGGCGGGCACCGTGCGGACGTTCCTGCGCGCAAACGCGCCCGATAGGGGCACATTGCGCGTAGGTTGGGGCGCCATCATGTACCCACCAGACGGGTTGCCTGGCTCGATGCGGCCTGGTTCGCTGGTGACCAGACCGATGCGGCCGGTGAAGCCGACGACAGTCAGCCCTACGCCAGAGATAGCGGCCCGCGCGGGGATGGTGCGCAGGCCTGGCAACTTGAAGATTGCCGTAACAGGCACCACGCGCGGCGTGATGATGCGAGCGTCAACCATGACCGCCACCGCACCAGTACGCCGCTGGGCAACCGCTGTCGTGGCGATGTCAACCTGTACCCCGACACCACCCGTCTGCCGATTGGTCGTGGCCACGTTGCGCAGATCAACTTGCGCGGCAACCCCACCTGTCTGGCGTCGGGATACGGCACTGTTGGCCAGGTCAATCTGGGCACCGATCCCGCCGATACGTCGCGAATGGATGTCTATGTCGAACGCGGCATAGAACCCGACCGTCCTGGCGCCCGACTGCGCCAGGAAATCGACCATGACGCCCGCTGAGCCAGCCCAGCGGCTGGAACTGGCGACGAAATCAACGTTGACACCGACGCTGCCGGCCGTTCGCTGCGATACGAAGACCGCATCGACGTTGACGCCCGCGCTGGCAAGCTGCCGCGCGGGATTGATAACAGCATCAACGGACAAGCCAACGCTGGCAACCTGCCGCTGCGTCGGCACGAGGGGCGCGACATCGACCATCAGGCCGAAGCTGTCAGCCTGTCGCTGGATGACAGACGGGACGACTTCGACGGTTAGGCCAACACTCCCTGCCCGACGCTGGATGTTCGTTGGCCGAACATCAACGTTGAGGCCGACCGACCCAGCTTCACGTATCGGGTTGGGCGCAACGTCGGCGTTCAGCCCGAGACTGTCAGCCTGCCGGTCGGTCACATGCCGACCTTAGCGGACCGTCAGGCCCGCTTCTACAGCATTGACCGCAGCCAACGTCCAGGCCGCGCCAGTGTTGGGGTCGGTTTCCCAGCGCGCGCCGACGTAGGCTGCACTGGTGCCTAGCGCGGCAGCCGTTGCTTCGTTAGTCGTCGCACCACTCTTGATGGTCATACCCAGCGACCCAGCACCCGCATCGGTGTTCTGTGCCAACGCGATAGCTTCCACGCTGTTGACCGTCACATTGGCAGGTAGATCGCTCATGGCGTACAGATCACGGTCGCCTGGGTTAGCCGATCCGACGTACTGCGCGACGGACGGTGGGATTTCGTTTAGCTGGGACCAATTCGCTCCGGAATCGGCGCCACCACGCGTCAGCGTCGTGACACTGCCTGCGCCAGTTGGCAAGAGCAACACGACACGCCCGTCACCAATGCGCTGATTGTTGATTGTGCCGCTGACATCGTTGATGGCAATGTCATCGAACGCGGTGTACGTCCCCGCCCCAGATGTGTTCCCGTAGTTGGTTACACCAAACTGGAAGCCCGCCACATTCAACGTGCTGGTATTGGCAACCTGCCCCGAGAACGTGCCCATGAACGTGCCATCCACGTACAGGTCCGTTTGGCCAGTGGTGGTGGACAGAATCTGGATGTGCCACTCGATGACATGCCAGGTGTCCTGAGTGAAGGCGATAGGCGTCGTGATCAAGATCGTGCCCTGGTTGCCACGTCGTACCCGCAACAGCCCGTCGGCGTTCTGGTATTCCAGATCAATCTGGGCGCTTGCGGCCGCATCGGTAGCCTGCATCAACACCAGTGCGGTACCGCTGTACGTCACCCAATGCAGGTAGAAGCCGAAGCGCAGCCAGAGTTCACTTCTAGCCGGAATGCCGAAGGTCTTGTAGGAATACTGGTTGCTAGAAGCAGTTGTGCATTTCACACACCAGTTCCCGCCTGCCCGTGGCGTAGGTGTGGCATTCACCACACTGACACCACCCGCCTGGCCACCATTGACGCCAAGTTCATTCACGTCGCCGGTTTCGTATCCGCACGTGACTAGTCGCGTCATCGCACCGTGACCCCCGCCTGCAAAGCATTTACCGCAGCACCAGTCCAGGGCTGGCTGGTATTGGGGTCCAGTTCCCAGCGATTGCTGTAGTACACGATGCCGCTCGCCAGGACTTGCGCTGTGGACTCGCTGACCGTAGGACCGCTTTGCAGCGTCAAACCTAGAGAGCCTGGACCAGCGTCGGAATTGGACGCCATCACCAGTTCTTCGACGCTGTTGACGTTGATCACCGTCCCGGCGATGTCTGCCAGCGTGTACAGGTCACGATCACCAGGGTTCGAGGACTGGACGTATTGCGCCATAGTGGGTGGAACTTCGCTGACTTGGCTCCAATTCGCACCGGTGTTAGTGCCACCACGCGTGAGCACCGTGGAATTCCCTGCGCCATTGGCTGGCAGATAGATCACCCGACCGTCGCCTACCCGCGCATTATTGACCGTACCCGACGTGTCGTTTATTGCCAGATCATCGAAGGCGTACGACGTGCCATTGACACCGCTGGGCGCCCACTGCCCAATACCCACGGCCTGCACATTGACGTTGCTGGTCGAAACAACCGCACCGCTGAACGAGATGATGCGGACGTTGTTGACCCACAGTTCGAACAGCCCGGAGGCCGCCGACGTAGCCAACCAGTGGAGTTCCACTGGCACCCACTGGTTAGGAGCATACACGCCAGTGCTGACACCAAGCTGCGTTCCACGTTCGCCGCGATACAGATAGAAGTGATTGTCGTTCCAGTTGTAGACCGCTGAGACTTGGTACGCCCTCGCGGAATCCATCAGCACACAGAAACTGCCCACGCTGGTCCAGCTATCCCACGTGCCCATGTACAAGCCGAAGCGCATCCACAATTCGGTCAGCGGATTGGGAAGGTCGAACCGCTGATACATCACGGTAGTGTTTTCGGCGTTCCCCTTCAGGCAGAAGGCACCACCCATACGCGGGGTCGGGTTGGTGTTGACCACCGTCTGAGGCGAACCCACGGCGATACCGACTTCGAACCGGTCGCCACTTTCCCAGCCGCACGTCACCAGTCTGGCCATCAGCGCACCGTCGTACCGACTTCGAGGCCATTCACTGCGCTGACAGCCCACGCCCCGTTCGTGTTGGGGTCCAGTTCGTAGTGCTGGCGGATGTACGCCGCCGTGACCGTCAGCGTTTGCTGTGGGCTTTCCACAGTCGTCGGCCCGCTTTTGAGCGTTGGCGCCAAAAAGCCACCTGTCGCATCGCTCAACTGTGCGTACGCGATCACGTCCACCGAGTTGATCTGCCAGGAACCAGCCGGGATGTCGGCTACCGAATACGTGTCCCGTGTGCCTGGCACGGCCGAATAGACGTACTGGCTCATGGACAACGGAACTTCGTTGACCTGGGACCAGTTGGCCCCGGTGTCCGTTCCAGCCCGGAGTTGGTTGGTGGTGGTACCCGGACCATTGGGCATCAGCAACACGACCCGCCCATCACCAATGCGTCCGTTGTTGGTGGCGCCGGTCGTGTCGTTGACCGCCAGGTCGTCGTACAGAATCGTGTTGTTCCCCGGATAGAAGCCGTCCAGACACAGCCTGATCGTGGCCATGTTCAGGTTGCTAGTCTGAACGTTATCGACACCTGTCAGGTTGAGCCACTGCACACCGTCTACCCACAGTTCCACGTTGCCATTGGTCAACGACAGCATCTGCCAGTGGAGTTCCACGGTGTGCCACGCGTTGAACGAGAACTGTGTGGTGCTGGTCCCTAAGAGTGTGCTGGAGCTTCCCGTGTAGACCCGCAGCAAGTTGTCCGATGTAGACCCGGTAAGCGCGCCTTGGACAGCACCAGCAGAATCCAACAACCGGATGAACGCCCCTTCGCCACTGCCGCCGGGCGACCAGTAGATGCTCAGGCGCACCCAGATTTCGGACGTGTTCACCCCAAACGGGAAGTTCAGGTTGTTGCTGCTGAGCGAGTTGGAACACCTGGCCCAATACGCACTAGGACTGCGTGGTACCGGATTCGTGTTCCCAACGGTGAACCCACCACCACCCGCAGGTAAGCCTGCTTCGTTGATATCGCCGGTTTCCCAGCCGCACGTTACGAGTCGCACCATCAGCCTATCTTCACCGCCTTGAAGTTTGTGCAGTTGATCACCGTGCCGGTCGTGGTTACCGACAACACTTGGCCGGTGCCCTGGTAGAACTGGATTTGCACCGTGATCGTCGTCGTCGTAGCCAGGGGGCCGATGATGGCGTCAATCGAGAACGCACAGCGGAATCCGACGCTGCACGTGATTTCCTGGGACGCAAAGACGGTGGTGCCGTCCCAGATACGCACGTCCTGTGTAGGGTTCGTGCCGGTCTGCGGCGCGGCAGTCACGTTCGCGCGTACGTTCCACACACCGGCAGGCAGGGTGAGTGACAACACGTTGGTCCAGACGCTCTGGGCCGGACTCAAGTTGCCACCCAGGCTGACTTGCTGGTAGCTCAACGGGATCAGCGCGGCGAAGCCAGCCTGCGTTAGCACCTGGGCCACAATCGCACCGATCCCGAAAGCGAAGGACGCTTGCAGGCCCGAATACGGTTCGACAGCACGCTGGACCGTCAACGTGGCTGTCCCCTGACCACCTGTGACCAGCATCAGTTCGGTGTTGATGCTGTCAGTCACCGCGATGCGGTAGTTGGCACCCGCCGGAAACTTGCTGGCATCGACGCTGGCAATGCTGATCGTCGTCTGCGCCGTGTCGATGGCAGTCACCAGCGTGGACGCGATGCCGTTCAGCAGGGCTTCAGCCATCAGTTGCGTACCCCGATGCGGAGGAATTCACCGCCGTTGAACGTCGCGTACAGAGTGTTGACGACAAGCCCGTCTGAGTCAGTCAACCGCACACTGCCAACGAAGCTGCCGGAAGGTAAGAACAACGGCGCGTCCGCCGCGTTTTGCTGGACGCGGTACCAGGCCTGGACCGCACCACCACTGGTGATGAGTTGGATCAGGTCGCCAGTGCACGTGTTGCCCACAACGTTGATGCCCCCGATTGCCCGGAACGGGGACAGGAACGGCGTACCAGTGATGATCTGGTCGTCTAGCAGGTACCGCGACGCGCCGCCTGGCGGGGTATAGGTCAGGTTGCACAGCCAGTTGCCAGAACCCTGCCCCCAGCGAGCACGGTAGTAGTACGTGGTGCCAGCGTTCAGGGTGACGTTGCCGTTGCTGGAGGACGTGCCGGTGTATTGCAGCGACCCGATGGTGGAGCCTACCTGCGTTGTCCACGTCTGGTCCGCCCAGATGGTGACCTCGCAGCCATCGTCGGTGTTGTAGGCGAAGTTCCAAGCCCCGCCGAAGCCTGTCGGCACGGTGAATCGGGCACGAAACTGGATGGTGAAGTTCGTCGTCACGGGGTAGCTTTGATAGCCACCGAAGATCGGGGGTGACCATGACGGCCAGTACGGGACCGAGTTGCCGTAGTACGGCATCGTCGGCCGCGTTTCGATGCTGCGGGCAATGACCAGGGCATCAGACGCGGGCGGATAACTGCCAGGGTTCTGCTGGCTGAAGAAGTCCATCGTGTAGCTCGGCGGCGTGCCCACGATGCGCAGCGTGTTGCCGATGTTGTAGAGCGCGCCTGCGGTCAGGATGTGCGTCAGCACGTCGCTGCCCAGCAGTGGCATGGGCGATGTGCCTTCCGCGCCGCGTATCACCGTCAACACCGTGCCCGAGACACCCGTGACCAGCACCACTTCGCCCGTGCGCGGATTGAGCAAGCGATACTGCGGAATGGTCGGGTAGCCTGAAATAGTCGCCATGCCGATCTGGGTGGCCGTTGCGGAATAACCCGTGGCCAACTGGTTGGTTGGTGCGTTGTTGGCAAACTGTTCAGTCGGCACTAGGTGACCACCTTGGGGCCGACTTCGAAGTTGCTAGCTTCGGTGACCGTCCACGGGGCACTGGTGATCGGATTGAGTTCCTGTATCTGCTGCTGGACCGCATAGGTGCCAAACAGGGGGATGACCGGTGCCGCGAAGTCGGCTTCGTTGCCTGCTGAACGCACGCGCGCCGTCGCCGTGCGAGAACCGGAGTCGTCGCGCTGCCACAGGAAGCTCTGGCTGACGGCGTACACACGATTCGTCGCCGCGACCAGTGGAGGGTAATCGTACGTGTCGTACATACCCGCGTTGTTGCCGAACACCGTGCTGGCCGTGTCTGGCGGAATCTCATTGACCGACTGCCAGTTGCTAGGCTGCACGCCACCGCGATTCATCTGGGTGTTGGTGCCAGGGGCGCTGGGCATGAGCGTCTGGACACGGACGTTGCCCAGGAAATCGACCAGTCCAGCGCCACTGTCTGCTTCCAGCAGGTACAGGTCGTCAAAGTAGTCGAACACGTTGATCGCCATGGTGATGCCGCCCAGGCTCATACGATTGACGAACGTGCTGCCGCTCTGCGACGTGTTGCCGGTGAACGTCCCTTGCGGCACACCATCGATGCGTAGCTCGGCGTAGCCATTGGTCGGATGACACACGATCTTGACTTCGATGTACCGCCACTGGAGTGCTGGGCACGACTGCACCGAAGCGGGGATGATGGTGGTGGAATTGCCGCGCACGACGTACAGGTTGAACGATTCGTTCATGCGCACATCCATCTGGATCGTGCCGCCATCCCAGAACGTGCACAACGTCCTAGAAAAAGCGCTGGTCCCCACACCCTGGTTCTGCCACGCGAAGCCAAGGACCAGGGTGCCCCGATTAGGAAGGCTTTTGTAGAGATTCGTGCCAACCGACCCAGCGCTGTTTCCGGATTGGATCGCTAACCCCTGGCCGACCCCGCCACGCGCGTAGGACGAACTGAACGTGGCGCTGCCATTGGCGCCAGCCGTGGAGTAGCCGTTCCACTTCTGCGAATAGCTGTTGTAGTGGTCGAAGCCATCGATAAACAGCAGTCCCATCACGGCACCCCGTACAGAATGGCGCGCGCACCGGCGCGAATCGTGCCTGAGTTCCACACCCCATTGCTGCCCGAATCCATGCTGATCTGGATCGAAGTCACTGCCACTTGTGCCGCAGGCGCCCACCGTCCCGTCAGCGACATGGTGTAGATCGACTGATCGTTGTTCTGCGACAGCCACTGGTGCAGCAACATGGTCTTGATGCGGTCGGTCGCATCGACGTTCTGGATGTCCATACGGATGTCGGTACCGATGAACGGCAAAGGGTTGGAATACCCAGCCCAGCAGCGCCAGTAGGTGAGGTTTGTGAAGTTGCTGTTCGAACTTCCCGAACCACCGTACTGATACGAAGTCCAGTAGGCGTTAGCCGTCGCGTCGTTGTTGAGGCGGAACATGGTGTAGCTGTTGCCAGTGCATGTGCCCGTGAAGCGCACCTGAAGGTTGCGACACAACCCGACCGCCCAGGCAGGCACCGTGAGCGTCATCACCGACACGCCATCGGCGGCCAGCGTCTGCTCGTCCAGCTTGCCCATCATTCCGCCGATCAGCATCTCGCGCGTGATGCTGTATTGCAGCGCGTCGCCCGCGTTGAAGGGTGACGCGGCCGATCCGCCATAGGCGCGCACGATGGTCCACTGCGCGGCGATGGCCGTCACCAGCACCAATTCGCCTGTGCGAATGTTGAGCAAGGTGAACTGTGGCTGCGCCGGAAAACCCGATGTTGTGCTGGGCGTGAATACCGTATCGGTCGCCGTTTGTGGCTGGACCGACAGCGTTTGCAGCAAGCCGTTGGCCAACTGCATCAAGGGCATCAGGCAGTCACCCGGAACCCGAATTCGGCTGCGTTCACGTCGCTTGGCGTCCACAGCGTGCCCGTGAGTGGATTGACTTCCATGATCAACCCGCTGGCCTGATAGCTGCCGGTCAGATTGGCAGCGGCAGGACTGAGGCCATCAGCATTCGACTGGCGCACCACGGCAGATAGCTGACGCGTGCCTGCGTCGTCCTTACGGGCGACGTGCTGGGCGTTCACCCCGTAGATCGTGGCTACGTTGGTAGACAGGTCGGGGTAGACGTACGTGTCCTGATGGCCGATCACGTTGTCGGCCACGTAGTCAACGTCTTGGTTGTAGTTGAGTTCATCGACCGACTGCCAGTTGGTCGCGGCAGGCGTGGTGCCGCCTAGCGTGAACTGCGTATGGTTGCCACTACCGTCCGCAGACGCCCCACTGGGCAGCAAGGTGGTTACCCGACAGTCGCCCAGCACGTTGTTGTTGCGCGGGCCAGCAGCGGAACAGACGTAGAAGTCGTCGTAGTACACGTCGGTGTTGCCGCCACCGTTGGCGTTGCCGCTGCCACCACAAGAAAAGCCCAGGCGGACGGTGCGTACACTCGCCAGGCCACCCTGCGTATTGCCATTCGCGCTTGCCCGACCCACCCCCGAGCCGTAGTAGCCGGCCTGCAAGATGCCGTCTTGCCACAGTTCAGCCCAGCCTGCTGTCGCGCTGATGTTGGTGGCAACCTCGAAGTACGTCCAGTTGCCCAGCACAAGGTTGCGCGGGGCTGTGCACAGCACGGTGGCGCCGTTGGCACGCGTGAGATAGGCAGTTGGACCGGAGTTGACACGCATGTCAATGTTGATCGTGCCTGTGTTATCCAACAGCGACATAAACGCCACGCTGGGGGTATAGAGACTAGCGATGTTGAGCGCGAACCCGGTGATGATCGTCTGGTAGTCACCAACCAGCGGCCAGTCGGTGCTCACCGTCACTCCCCAGCCACCATAGCTGCCGCCGCCGAAGTCACTCATGCGGACGCACTGGCCGTAGTTGAAGCGTCCCTGCGCGAAGGCCAGTGCAGCCGATCCGTACTGACCAGTCCAATACACGGTGCGGTTAGTCCAACGACTGGCCATGTCATTCACGTTGGCGTAGGTTTCGAAGCCATCTGTGGCCAGCAACGTCACGGTGTTCCTCCATTGGGTGGCGGCGGATCGACAGTACCGAGCATAGTGATCGGCAGTTCGCGGCAGTACAGCACCAGCGTGATCTGCTCGACCTGGGTGTCGGTCGAATCCACGGCGATGAGCAGTGCGTCACGCCGATTCAGTTCCAGAGGATCCCAACCATCGCAGCTACCCGCTGCGTTAGGCTGACCGCCCAGCGCGGGCGCCACGCCCGTGCCGGTCAGGTTGGCCCAGACGCGCGGGATGGCCCACGGCGCCCACTGGATGCTGAGGTTGACGCTGGCTGGTCCTAGCGTGTCCAGCGTCCATTCCGTCAGCCGTACGCGCTTGGTGATGACCATGATGGCCATCGCGCCTGCTTCCAGCGGCGTGCCGGTGCCGCCGAATTCCTGCACCAGCCCGTGCATGTCGGCCACCGGGTGGGTGCGCTGCACCTGGCGCGACGCCTGTCGCTGCCAGGCAAGCTGCACGTCGCGTTCGGTGAAGTCGATGTCGTCAGGGTTCATGGCTACCCTGGTGCCACTGGCATCTCATCAGGCCAACCACCACCAATCACGGTCAGGTTCTGCTTGAACACGGGGGCGCCGTTCTGGTCCCCGCATTCGATGCTGAGCGCGGTGATCCACATCTTTTCGTTGGTGTACAGACGCCCTGGTTGGCTATTGCCGGTGAAGTCGTCGTAGGAACCTGCAACCAGACAGGTCTGGGCAATGCCCAGGCGCCAGTCTTCGACCGTGGTCACTGACCCGGTGACGGGAACGCGGTTGACTTCGAGGATGCGCGCCTTGGCCACGGTTTCGCAGTCCATGCCCGATTGCGCGGTGTTGTAGTCGCTGGCCCCGTGCAGACCGCGCAACGCCTTGTTGTGCCGGTCGGTCGTATACGCCGTCACGGGATCGGGCATCAGCGTCGAATGCTCGATCATCGGGGAGTTCGGCGCCTGCGGGTCGTTGTAGCGGAAGTTCCCCATATACGGGTTGCTGTTGTGCAGCAGGTAGAACTCTGGTCCCAGCCCGTCGCCCCAGTCATAACCCTTGACCAGCACGGTGTTGGCGATGGGATAGCCACGCGTGATGCGGGCATCGGTGATGTTGACGCCTTCTACGAACACGTGCGGCACGGTATCGAGGCCAACCACGCTGCTGTTGATGACATTGCGCGGACGCCCACCGACGCGAATGCAGAAAATCTGGCCAGCCAGCGACTCGCCAATGCGGTAGAAGCCGCCGCGCGGGTTCTTCGCGACCTTGGTTACCGGATCAACGTCTTCCTGAAACTCGGCCTCGACACGGTTGAACGACTGGATGTAGTCCAGCCCGGACTGGCCTGCGTCTTGGAACACTTGCTGATAGCTGGTCGGATCGGACGGCGTGCCTGCCTGCCAGACGAAGTGTTCCCAGGACTTCGACGGGTAAAGGCGTCCGGTATCCAAGATGTCCGACGCATTGAACCGGCACCCGCACTTGAGCAGCACGGCGCTGATAACCTGGCCGGCCGTGGCAGCCGCGACCCACGGCTTCTTGGGGTCTGGACCAACCCCCACCAAGTCGGACGGCAACATGCCACCGAAGCCACCAGGGTCTTCCCAATTGAGATATTCAGCCGCCTTATTCAGTTCACCCAGGCCACTGATCGTCACCGAGCGGCGTGTGGCAGCGGTGAAGCTGGGCGCGCGCATGACCCCACTGAAGCGGATGATGGGGCCGACACCCGGCCGGGCACCCATGGCGATGACCATCGACTTGTTGTTGTCCGCCCAGGCAGGGTAGGTACGACACGTGACTTCGGCCTTGGCCACGGGATCATCCATCGAAAATGAGCAGCGGGCACTGATCGCGTCCGGGATGACCTGGCCATCGATCTGCACCTGAAAGCCGATGCTGCGGCGGATGATCGTCATGCGCCCGTCATCACCATCACGAGTTTGTAGGACACGTAGGCCGTGTCGTCGCTGCTGGACTCAGCCATGATGGCGATCAGGTTGGCGCCGCCCGTGGTCAGGTTGGCTGCCACATCGACTGCCCACCCCGGACTGGCAGGGCTGTTGCTGTCCATCACCTGTGCCCCGTTGATCCACACCGAGATAGTGCAGCCGCCCACCAGCAAGTCGATTTCGGCGTGACCGATGGTGCCTGCCGGTAAACCGAATTCGTGGCGGAATAGCACTTGCTGGCCATTGGCCACGCCGTCCCACGTCCAGATGGGCTGGCTGCCCGAGAAGTAGTCGCCACCACCCGTTGGTCCCAGGCCTGCCGTGGCCCACCAACCGGAGTCGTAGTCCAGCGTTTCCCAGCCGTCATCTGTGGGGATGTTCTCGGGCGGGTCGCCCAGCCACAGGTCAAGCGCCTGCACGTTGGCCGTGTCGGATGCGGCTGGCACGAACGATTGGGTGCCGACGACGGTGCCGCCGCCGCCACCCTGGATGCCGCCGCCACTGCTGGACATGTTGCTGCCACCGCCGCCAGCCGCGCCTGCGACGTTATCGGTGATGATGAAGTCCACGGTGCAGCGCGCGACACCCACGATCTGGGTGCTGACGAGGTTGCCATGCTGGTCGTAGAACCCCTGGTTGCGGAACCAATCTTCGTCCCGCTTGAAGTTGACGAGAATGGCGTTCTGCCCCATCGTGGTCCCCAGCACCACCAGCGGGCGTGACGGGTCTTGCCCCCAGTAGTCCACGTAGACATTCATGCCTTCACCGACCGTGGTGATCGTGACCGGCCGGTACAGCATGATGAACGAATCGACATCCTCGTTGCGGTACAGCACCGCTGTGCCGGTGAAGTGTTCGAGTCCGTCCTGGCCCTTCTCGTACTTCGGACCGCCCGGTTCCCACGAAAACGGGATGCCATTGAACGAACTGGTGACCCTTCCAATCGGGATGCCTGGTTGAATTTCGCCGTTCGTCATCTACGAATTCCTGCCGGAGTGGGGGTTTGCCGCTGGGTGCCGCCTTGCGCCAGTCGGTGCAGGGTGTTGAGTGTCTGTTGATAGACCTGTTCGCCAGCCTTTTGGGCCGCGTCGGCCGCATAGCGCTGCATGTCGTCTTCGTTGTTGACGTTGACATTGTTCATGTTGACGTTGACCGTGTTCTGGAGGGCCTGCTGGGAAACCCCCTGGATCGGCTGTTCGGCGTGCACGACCGGCGTCCGGGCTTCTTGGATCAGCGCCGCCGCCTGTTCGTCGGTCAGCGTGCCGCCGCGCCGCTCCGGTTGCGCCTGCGCACGATCAACGCCTGCCCCGATCTGACTGACCGAGTTGTTGATCCCATCTTTGATCTGCGTCAGGCTCTGGAGGAACTGGTCCTGGGTCATGGCTGGCACAGCTACCTGCGCCCCACGGTTCAACCAGTCCTGCGCGGCGGCGATGGCCTTTTGCTGGGCGTCGCTGAGCGGGTTCTGCACGTTCGGGGCGCCGCCTGGCGGGGGCAAGCCTGGTGGTGGCGGCTGCCCGCCAGCTATAGCTTGCTGTCGGTACAGCGCGGCTTGCAGCGCGCGTAGTTCAGCTTCGGCATCCATCTGCGCATAGCGCGCCTGGATAGCCGCGCTTTCCGCGTTGGCTTTGGCCGGTTCCATGCGGTCGATTTCGGCCTGCCTGGCGCGCTGGATGGAGGCTTCCTGCGACGCCAGGATGCGGTCGTTGCGCATCAGCGGCATCAATTGGTCTTCGATGGCTTCGCGCTGACGTTCCAGCGTGTTCAGGGTCTGCTGTTGGGCGTTCTGGTATTCCTCCAGGGCTGCCTTCAGCGGGCCTTCAAGAATTTGCTCCTGCAATTGCAGGTCGGTGATCTGCGCTTGCAGCGGCGCTTCGTCTAGCTGTTCCTGAATCTGGAGCGCTTGTTGGGCAGCGATCAGCGGGCCGGTGATCTGCTGCTCCATGATCTGAAGCTGTTCGTTGGCGGCTTGCAGCGGCGCGACCATCTGCTGTTGCTGGAGCGCTAGCGTCTGCTGCGCCGCTTCCAGCGGCTGCGTGATCTGCTGCTGCTGTAGCTGGAATGCGGTCAGCGGCGCCTGTGCGCGGACCTGGGCCTGCTGGGCATCCAGGGCTGGCAATGCGCCATACGCCGCTTCTTCGAGCACACCCTGCCGCAACTGACCGCGCAGCTCACCGATCTGCCCGACTTCCTCGGGTGTCGCCGTGCCAAGCAGTTGCCGTGCACGAATCTGGCGTAGCTGGGCCTGGGTGCGAGAGATGCCGAACTGCATCTCCTGCTCCTGGCGCAGGGGTTCCAGTCCAGCGATCTTGGCGGCTGTGAGTTGCTGTTCCAGTCGCAACTGTTCGGGCATCGCCGCCAGGCGCGCCGCGTTGAGGGCCATTTCGGCCTGGAGTTGTGGCTGGATGAATTGCAGCCTGGCGCGACCCAGCGCCAGTTCCATTTGCAGATGCGGCTGGATGAATTGCAGGCGTGCCTGCCCCAGCGCCATCTCGGCTTGTAGCTGTGGCTGGACGTAGCGCAGGCGCGTTTCGGCCAGCGCCATTTCCGCCTGCATCTGCGGCTGGATGAACTGCGCGCGGACCCGCAGGAGTTGGTCTTCAAGGTCCAGATTGCGGCGACCCGCGACCGTCATCTGGTCTTGGATGTCCGCCATTGCGAGTTGCAGTGGCGCCATCTGTTCGGCCAGCGCCAGCCGCTGCTCGTCTATCGCGGCTAGCTGCGCGGCATACCGAAGCGAGACTTCCTGGGTCTGGAGGTTGATCCGTTCGACATCCGCCTGCGCCTGGGCAACACGCAGCCCTTCCTGCGCGATGCGGACTTCAGCCGCCTTCTGCTGCGCCAGGTTGGCTGCCGTGCCGGTCTGCTGCTGACGGGCACGATCAAGGTCGGCCTGATCTTGTTCCCCGTAGCGGCCGTAGCGGCCTTCGGTGTCGTCTGGTACGTACGGGCGGTGAGCATCGATAGCCGCCTGCATCGCATCCAGCGCCGCGTTCTGCTGGGCGCCCGCGACGCGGGCCGCGATGTTGCCGTACGCCAGCGACATCGCCTGGGCATTGCCGCTGGCCTGAAGCTGGGCCTCGGACGGCATGACGTTGGGGAACAGCGGCCCCAACGCGGCCTGGCTGATCTGCTGCATCTGCCCCTGCTGGGCTTGCAGGGCACTGAGGCCTTGGGTCAGATGGATGACAGCGCCTTCGGCTTCGACGTACTTCTTGGTGAGCGCGTTGTCGGACGCCAGTGCGTCTTCTTCGGCCTTGAGCTTGTTGTGTTGCGCAGCAAGGTCGGCTTCAGCCGCCGTCACGCGGTCGGCAACGCCCGCGTACGTGGTCAGACTGCGGGTCCGCTCATCCCACAGCAGCCCAAAGCCTTCTTCGCGTAGCCCCTGCCCAGAGAACGACCGTGCCCGGAGTTGGGATTCTTCGATCTGGGCATTGATGGCCGACATCGTTTCGAACGTCTGTCGGCCTGTCTGCCCAGTGACATCGCCAGTGATGAAGCCACCAGCCGTCGCCAGCGCCGTGGGAATCCCAATGTTCGGGTGGCGGATGATTTCGGTCGCGCCCCGCACAAATTCGCTGAGGCCAGGCGACACCATCTGGCCGAAGCGATTCTTGGCGTCTTCGCCTGCACGACCCAAGTCGCTGAAGGCAAGTCCGAGTTGGTTGCTGGATGTTTCGGCGTTGTCGAGTGACCGCTTCAGTTCGTCCAGGGCCGTGGACGCCAGCAGAATCTGAGCATCCTGCGCACCAAGGATTTGGTTGAGTTCCTGGGACGAAACGGTCAGCGCCCGGATGCGCCCGCGCGCATCCTCCATGCCTTGGGTGTATTGATCCAGCGAAGCGGTGTTGCCCTGTGTGAACTCGTTCAGCGCTTTGCTGAGTTGTTCGGGGCTTTCACCTAGTTGCCGCGCCAGCGGACCAATGCGCACATCCAGTGCGGCTTGGATTTGCTGGTCGCTCATCACGCCGCGCTGGGCCAGCGGCGCTAGGGCAACCCGCCCTGCAACGTATTCCGGTGCGCCGCCTGCTACACCTTCGCGCCCTGCGTATTCGCGCGCAGTTTGCAGCATGTCGCCACGCTGCCCGTACATGACGTTGACGCGCGCACCAGCCCGTTCAAGGTTGGCTTCGGCCTCAACGACCGCCATGATGGCGCGTTCAAGTTCACGAACGACCGATACCGCGACGTTGAGGCCACCGGGGATGCCTGCCAGTGCCAGGCCAACACGTAGCACACCACCAGGCGTGCCCAACCCAGCCGCGTGCGCTAGGCCACCAAAGGTGCCACCGAACGGTCCCAGCAGCGCGCCAAGGATGCCGCCCCGACCGCCGCCTTCTTCTTCGTCGCCATCACCGTCGTCCGGCGGACCGCCGCCACCTGGCGGACCACCCCCGCCGCCGCCACCGCCACGACGACCGCCGCCGCCACGACGACCCCCACCGCCGGACCGTCGCGTCGTTTCAGCGGCAGCCCTGGTAGTTTCGGCTGTCGCGCCGATAGCGTCGCGCAGTTCGCGCATGACGGCAGCCAGGTCTTTGCCCTTGTAGCCCGCATCCTGAAGCATGCGTTCGGCATCGGACAGGGCTTCGGCCGCACCGCCCTCTGGCCCACGCGGTCCGATACCGGATGGGATTGCACCAACGAAGGTGCCAACGCCTTGTAGACGCGAACCTGGCTGCGCACGGAGGTATTCAGAAATCTGACGCCGCGCGGTGCGTTCCTGCTCCAGTAGGTTTACTGGTGGTGGTGGTGCCGCCGGGGTACCCACGGTCGGGGCTGGTGCCGCTGCCGCGCCACGACCCGGCGTGGTCCCCAGCCAGTCTGGGAGGCCACGCGGGAACACACGTCCCATAAGCCGTCCCATGGCCGCTTCCGGAGCGCCTGCGATGCGTTGCAGCAGCCCGGCCGGTGGGGCTTCAGGGACGACTTCTGGTACCAGTGCTTCCAGGCCAAGCGGTGCACGTGCTGGCCCCCCAAACTCCGGGGTGTACAACCGCGCACCACGCGTCCGGGGTGTTCCGAGGTACAGGCCTTCACCCGCTAGCCCTGTGCCCAGGCCTGGTGCAGCGAGGCCAGCCAGACGCGCACGTTCCAACGCCGCTTCGCGTGTCTCGATGGGCGACGGGCCGCGCTCCGGTTCAGGTTCCGGTTCACGTGGTTCGGCTGTCAGCACCAGGCCGCTGGCACGCTGTGCTTGCTCGACCGCGTTCAGAAGCACCGCACCATGCGCTTGACCGATGGCTGCGATCCGCTGACGTTCGCGATCTATGGCGGCAAAGGCTGGTTCCGGTGGAGTTGGGGCCGCGCCGGGCAGCGCAGCAATGGGTCGGCCAGGGCCACCAGGGATCGGGCCTTCACCCGCACCACGAACAGTCGGACCGACTTCCGGCTCAGGTCGTGCCGCAGGCGCGCGCGGGGCCGCTGGCGCACGTGGTGCACGCCGTCGTGCAGTTTCGCCGGGTTCGGTGATGTCGGTCGCGGCGCGCGACAGTTCCTGTACCGCGCGCGTGACATCCGGGATGCCTGCCCGAATGCCTTGCGCCAACCCAGCCGCGACATCCCGGCCGATCTTTTCGGTGACCTTGGACGGCGACCCGGTTTGCAGGGCTTCGGTGAGGCCACGAATGATGGCGTCGCCCAGCAGTTTGCTGGCAGCCTGAATCTCCGCGGACCCCTGCGCCAGACCGCGCAGCATGCCCTGGATGACATCGTTGGCAATACCTGCCGCCGCTGCTTCAAAGTCCCCACCGGCGCCGGTGCCCGCGACCGGCGCGGCGGGGGCCTGCTGTGCAGCGGCACGCCGACGACGCTGACGGGCTGGCGCCGTGGTTGCCGCCGCGCCCGCAGTCGCACGTGCTTGGGCGGCACTGACGTACCACGGCTGGGCGTATTCTTCGAGGCCGGTGTAATCGACATCGCCCGCGCCTTCGGGTGGCAGTGGGGTGCCGACGCGGCCTGGTGCGACACGGGCTGGACCCTGGCGTGGGTTGCGGCTGAAGACACCTTCCAGTGCCGGACCAAGCGCCTTGCCGAATGCCTCAGCAAGCTGTTCAGCCGTCTGTGGGGTGATTTCGGTGCGCTGCGGGGTGACAGGTGCTGGGGCTTGGGGTGTCGCGGTTTCAGCCGTCGTCGCGGCGCCACCAGCAGTCAGCGCGGGTTGCGCGACACGTCCGCCAGCCTTCTGCTGAAGGAACTCGACCAGCGTTTGTTCCAGCGTGCCTGCCGACTGGAGCTTGCCGATGTGTTCGGTCGCCTGGTCGTACGCCTGGTCGCTTTCGACGCCCTGCTGCCGGAGAATCTTGGCCAGTTCGGCCGTGTACATCGACTCGGCTTCGTTGCGGGCACGCCGGGTCGGAAACGCGGTCAGGCTAGGTGCTGGCAGATTGGGGCCGAGTGGCCCGATGGTCGGCAGTGGTGGACCGGTCGGCGCGTTGCCTGCGGGTGCGGCCGGTCCTTCTACCGGGGCTTCACCCGCGATTTCTCGCGCGAGCCGGTCGCGAACGGCCTCGACTTCCTTGATGACCGCCTGGCGCTTTTCGAGCGCCTGGCCTTTCATCTTGGCGATGTCTTCGTTCAGGTGGGCGAGGTATTCACCCAGACGCTGGAATTCGCGTTCGTTCTCGGGAAGGTCTTGGGTGCGCCGTTCCAGCCGTAGCTGGCCGCCCATCCAGCGTTCGTAGCCCTGCATCGCGCTGGTGAGCGAAGCCGGCGCAGCCTGATAACCAAGCTGACGCGCGCGTTCGCCGGAGCCGAAGACGGCTGTGGCGCCGCCGGTCACTTCACCAGGCAGCGCGCCGCCGGTCAGGTCCAGCGGCCCGGTCGAACCGGGGATGCCCATGAGGTAGGACGCGCGCAGGCCTTCGAAGCCCTGGACAACGCGTTCGCCTTCGCGCAGCGCGGTGATGTCCTGCTGTTGCTGTGTCGGCGGCGCCGCCTTGGCCTTGGCTTCGCGTTCCGCCATGAGCTTGGCGAAGTTGCGAACCTCAGTGATGAACGACGCCGACACCGGGCTGCGCCCCAGCGCCGTGCCCATCGCTTGGCGCAGGGGTACCCCGCGAATACCTGGCGTCGCCGCTTCGACCGCCGCCAGTTGGCGGGCGTATTCCTCCATCTGCGCCTGGCGTTCAGGTTCGAGAACACCCTGGCGCGTTAGTTCTTTACGGGTCTGGTCTTCCCATTGCTTGTGCTGCCACTGTTCGCGCCATTCTTCGGAGAATGGTTCGCCCATCGGCAACGGCATGTTGCCGACGCGGAACGGTTCGACACTGCCTAGCCGCGACCGTTCCAGTTGTGCCCGGTACTCGATCTTTTCTTCGGGGACGCCGCGTGCTTCCAGGCGTTCCCGCATCGTCGGCATGCGGGTGGCTTCGATAGCCGACCGCATCGTGCCCTGGCGTTCCAGTTGCTCCGGGGTGAGGCGTTCCTGATACGCCAGCAGTTGTTCGCGCGTCGGCTGCATCAGCGACGCCTGCTGTTGCGGCGTCAGGCTGTACCAGCGGCTGTAGAGTTCCTGCGCCAGGAGTGCCTGTTCCTGTTCGCTGCCCCGCTGGTAGGTTTCGCGTTCCCACGGCCGCAGCAGTGGGTACTGTTCCCCGGTGGGAACCGCGCGGCTCAGGATGGCCGATGTCGGAATCGGTTCACGCCGCCGATAGGGATTCGGCATGCGCGACAACTGGCGTTCGACCGTACGCGGCAGGGTGGCTTCATGTGCCCAGCCCATGCGCAGCGCTTCAAGCGCTTCCGCGCCACGCTGTTCAGGCGTCTGCTTGGCTGCGGCTTGTACACCGCCAGTGACCAACGTGCCGGCTTCTTCGGTCGCTTCTTCAGCCGTACCTTCGCCGCCACGTGCGCGGAAGCCCCGGACTTCCCCGACCTCCATCGGCCGTTCCGCCTGACCCGTCAGGGACTTGATCAGGTCGCTGTAGTCTTCCCCGACCGACTGGCCCAGCCGCGTGAGTTCGGAAACGATGCCTTCCAACGTTGGAGGCGGCAGCGCGCGCTGGAAGTCACCCCCACCACTGCTGACCGCAGGCGCGCGAGTGGTGGTGACCGGACCAGCAGCAGGCGTGGCAGCCCGGCGCCTGCGTGTAGGCCTGGGTGCCGCTGGGGGTGGTGCCTGGGTGGTGGTTGGTGGCGGGGCCGCTGCCGGTTCTGCCGGTGGCGGCGCGGGCTGGCTGGCCGGTGGCGGCGCCGGTGGCGCGACACCCCGGCTGGACAGTTCCGCCAGCGCGCGTCCCCGTTCACCCGCATCACCGTGTTCAGCAAAGAACTGGACGCTTTCAAGGTCCGCGTCTTCGAAGCCGGTCCTCCCACGAGCCGAGGCGACCGACTGTGCGTACTGGGTGCGCGAACTCGTGCGGGCACCACCGCCTGACGACACGCGGCGGGGCGTGGGCGCCGGGGCATCACCATAGTGCTCGCGGCGTTCGGTGTATTCGGTACCAGCACGCGCCTGTAGCTGTTCGGTGGTTTCGGGGTGTTCGGTGAGGTACTTGATGCGGTCGGCGGCTTGCTTTTCGACCGTTTCGAGCGCCTTCTTGACTTCCTCGTCGGCAGCGTGGGTAATCGCGGCGTGGATGCGGCGGATGGCCGTTTCCACGTCGTCGGCAGCCATCTTGCCGATCTGTTCGCCCAGCCCCTTGAGCGACTCCGGGGTGATGTTGCGCGCGATGTCGTTGGCGCGCGTGCCGGTGCCACTCAGGTTGGTCGAAGCCGCCTGGGCACTGCCGCCCAGATTGCCCTGCATGGCACCCGACAGGTTGCGGACAGCGCCAGTGAGTGTTTCAGCCGCAGACGCGACGTTTCGGACGCGACGTTCGGTGGCTTCTAGCTGTTCATTGGTCCGCGTCGCGTCGAAATCGACGGTGATCTTGACGCCACCGCCTTCGGCCGAACCGCCTTCCTCGGGTGCCCCGGCACCCTCTGGCATCGTCACCTAATTGGTCTGCCCCTGCGAGTACATGACGCCACCGCCGTAGGCGCCCAGCATCCAGCCGAAGACACTCCGGGACTGACGACGGAACTGTTCAGCTTCTTCAGGGTCCAGCACGTGCCCGTCGAGTTCCTGGCCGGCCTTTTCCGAGAAGTCACCGTAGGCGCGTTCGAACAGGACGCGCAGCTTGTCTTCGCGGTCTACTCCAATCCAGCCTGAATCACCCAGCAGCATTGTGTTGTAGTCCCCGATCCGTTGCTCGGCGTCGATCTTGGGTATGGCGTCCCACCAGGCGAACCATTCGCGCAGAAGCATCCGCCCCTGCACTTCGTGGGTCATGCCGGGGTAGAAGTGACAGAATCTGGCTCGGGCTGATCCCCAATCGAAGTCGGGGTTTCCTCCGGGGGGTGCTGATCGATGCCGCCTGTTTCCTGCGGGTCGGCTGCCGGTTCAGGGGGTCGGAAATAACCCAGGTCGGTTAGCAGATCGTTGCGCTTCGCCGGTGAGAGCGAATCTGCTTCCTCGAATTCCATGCCTGGCACCAACAGCAGGATCGCTTTGGTGACGTATTCCTCCCAGGACACGGGGTTCGTCTGAAAGCGTGGCGTGGCCAGGTTCAGTGCCGCCAGCTTGCCGAGTTCGACGGCCGATTCTTTCAGGGATTCCACGCTGTCACCGCGAATCACCGCGTTTGCCAGCGTGATGGCCTTTTGCAGCACGTCCGGGTCCGGGATTGGATCGAGCCGGGGGCGGCTTTGCAGATAGGCCTGTTGCGCAGCGTCCAGTTCGGCAGCCACGCTTTGCGGATAGCCAGCTTCGCTAATCACCCAAGCAGTCAGGGTGCGGCCGTTGATTTCCACGTCAGCCTGGTCAGCCGTCGTATCGCCCAACCGGATGACGCGGCGACCGGTCCGCCCAGCGCGGACCGGGGCCGTTCCGTTATTCATGTGTTGCCCCTTTCGTGGGACCAGTAGGCTAAATCCCCCAGCGCAACAATTTCGACTACAGCGCGGCGATGATGTCCCTGAAATGCGCAATCCTCACGGGGTAAGGCCCATCTGCGGCGGACGTGTCCGGGATAAGCGCAATGTCGAACGCGATACGTGCCGCGTCGTTGACGTTGAACTGCATTTCCACGTCGGCCATGACCAGGCCCATCCAGCCAACGATGCGGACAGGCTGCAAATCTCCAGGGTTCTGGATATCGAAGCCCGCCATCAGGTACTGGTCCACGATCTGGCCCGACACGATGAAGTCCTGATGGCCCATCGTGCCCGTACCTGGCGGGACAGGCGTTGTCACACCACCCTGGCCGGTAGCATCCGAAAGGTTCTGGGCGTTGATCTGCGCCAGCGCGGTCTGAAGGTGCAAGTCACGACGCTGCGGGATACGCAGGATCGGGTCAACCTGCTGATCGACGTTCACGTCATTACGCGTGACGTTCAGCCGGAAGCGCAAGCCGTCACGCGTGAAGCCCTTGTCCACCCACGTCGCGCCCCACGGCGTGCCCCACGCACTGTCCGAAGGAAACGCACCCGCCGCCTTCACCCACGGCGCGGTGTAGATGATCATGTTTCGACCGGCGATTACTTGAGTGCTGTCACCAGCCATGTCTGGTTCTTTCTGCTACCTCAGCGGTAGCGGCCTCCGACCAGCGACTCAAACGTCGCCGGCCGGGCTAGACACCGAGTATTCAATCAGTCGAAGTGGGCTTGGCTTGCTCTTGGGCGAGGGCAGCAGGCGCGGGTGCAGGATTCGACGGCGCAATCTGGGCCGGGGCATTCTGTTGCGCGGCCAGGGCGTTGGCTTCCTCCTGGGTCATCACTTCACCCGCGTCTGGGGTGGATTGATGCATCTGGCTGATGTCGGCCGCCTTGGCGGCTTCTTCTTGGGCCAGCTTGTTGGCCTGTTCCGCAGTCATTACCTCGCCCGCGTCCGGCGCAGACTGCGGAAGTACGTTTGGCTGTTGTGCAGGAGTCTCAGACATGTCGCCCTCCTATGGCGCGAACGCGTCTTCAGGCGTCTTCGGCCTGAGCTTGGAATTGATAATGCCCGACAGCGTACTCGCCCGGCGCTCACTGATTGGCACTGCTGTGCCCATGGCGATGCCGATCAGTTCTTCGCCGGGTTCGCGCGGCATCAGGGCACGCGCAGTCACCGGATGGCCAGACTCGAATTCAGGGAAGTCGGCCAGCAAGCGAGACTTCAGCGGTTCGTCACTGCGCACCTTGGCCCAGGCGTACAACGCTTTTTCTAACCCCCTAAACGGCCGTTCGACACACATCAGCGTGAAGTAAGCGTGCGCCCTGGTGCCGGGGCGGCCAGCACCGCAACGCTTGCAGATCAGCGCCTCGCGGTATTCACCCCCGTCGTTCCGCACAAGATAGAACTTGCTGTCGCGTAGCGCGCGCAGGTAGTTCCATTCGTCGCGGGTGTAGGTGCCGGGCCAGCGCACAGCGCGCGCGGAGGGGTGCGCGCGGCGCCAGTCACCGGCACCAACCCAGTCCCGATCACCGGGCAGGATCAGGCCGTCACGCCGGGTGGGTGGCCAGGCAATGCTCATATGGGTGTCGCCATGTACGAGGCAATGTACGGCACCAGCACGACCGGCCAGTCGGTGCCAGGTTCGGTCAGCCGCATGGGCGGCACGTCCTGCCGCACGTTCTGGACGATGCAGTGCGCGGCGTGGAACGCGGCTGAGATACGCAACTGCACGGGCGGCTGCAAGACGAAGTGCGCCGTGCGCCACAGGTACATCGCGTTGCGCTGGCGGACGTTGTAGTCGTCGCCTGGCCCGAAGAAGCGGATGTCGAGCCGCTGGAACATGCGGTCCAGTTCCTGATCGGGCGTTGAACCGCTGACGCCGGTGACGATGATGGCGTACTGCGGCATCTTCCACGCCGACTTGAGGACGATGCTGACCCGATCCCCGCACAGTGCCTGAATCTGTGGCGCGCGCTTCAGACGCACCACGACCGCAGCCGCCACATCGGGGACCATCATGTTCGCGGGCGGGTACGTCGGCGGCGGCAGCAAACCTCCGGTGATGGCGTTCGACGTGCCGGCCAGCACGAACGATGAGTCGAACATCTGGGCGGTCAGCGTGATCTGGTCGCCCATGGCGTAGCCCATCTGGTTCAGCGCGGTCTGCCACGGAGGCGGGTACTTCCACGTCGCGCCAGTGATCGTGCACGCGGTCGCCAGTTGGCCGCTGGGCTGGGCACCGGAGGGCTTGATCAACGCCCAGCGCAGCAGCACCGACGCGCCGTTGGGCGCACTGGTGATCGTCCCCGATGGCGTCCACATCGCCGGGTCGAGGTTGGTCGGCTGGTCGAATGTGATCGGCATTACAGGCCGTTCCGACGCAGCGCCCAGCGCACGTCTGCTGCCAGGGTGTACTTCAGTCGATCCACCGTCTTGCGGATCGGCGCGTGGGCCGGCTGGCGCGACGTGCCGTATTCCTCGTAGATGGTGTGGCGCGACGTGCTGCCGCCTTCAAGGTGGACGTGGCCACCGCTGACGGGCACCACGCGCCAGTAGCCGTTGCGCAGGATGCTTTCTTCGTTGCCCGTCATGTACGGGTGCCGGTCAGGCGTCCATTCTTCTTGCCAGTAGCGTTCTGCGCGCGCGCGGCTACGCTCGGCAGCCATCAGCACGGCCGCGTTGACTTGCTGGAGCACCTTGGTGCCATTCCAGTGGACTGATACCCCACCCTGGCCGCTGGGAACGCTGACGTACGCCATCAGTCTTCGACCAGCGTTTCGCGCAACAGAATCGTGCGGTAGAGCAGCGGGCCGTGCGGCGCGTACTGCATGTCCACCATCACGCGCAACGGCCCGCTGATCAACACGATGCCCGTGCCGTCCTTGACTTCCATGACCAGATCGTTGTCGGTAATCGGGTCGTCCCACGGCACGCGGATGATTGGCCGCACGCGGATGATTTCGCCGGTGGTGGTGTCGAGTTGTTCACCAGCGTCGTGGTAGATGCACATCTTGCCAGCAATAGGTGGCCCGTAGATGCCGTCCTGCACGCCCCAGGCTTCGTTCACGTCCGCTTCGTAGGGTGGTGTGCCGCTGAAGCTGGCCGCGAACGGCACCGCGTGGCCATTGGTTCCGACTACGTTGGGTGGCAGGGGGTTGTCCGGGTCAAGGTTCTGGCGCCAGGTGTACGTGTGGCGCATGAACCATTTGACCCTGCCCTGCGCGAAGCTGTCGGTCACCAGGGCAACACGTAGCGCGGGTAGTTGCCCGGTGCATTGATGAACGCGACAGGCTGTAAGCCCAGCAAGGCTTCGGTGCCACCCAGCGCTAGCAGCAGCATCGCTTCAGCCTGATACCGCAGCCACTGCGCACGCTCCTTGTAGTCGGGCGCGGTGCGCGTGTAGCTGTAGTCGTCAAAACGCTCGCTGGTCAATGCGACGAAGTTGACCGCGACCAGCGATGCGCACCAGTAGTCCGCCGCAATCTGGAAAGCAGGGTAGTTGGGGTCTGCCGTCCAGACAGGGGGTGTCGGGTAGTCCTGCTGGGCCAGCAGCATCAGCACGAACTGATCGGCTGCCGGGCTAAATGGCGGCATGTCCAGCACTGAGTCCGGGATGTCTCCCGGACCCAGGCCGATCTGCACCAGCGCCCGCACCGCTGGGTACTGATCGGGCGTGCAAAAGATAGTGGCCACTTAGAACGCCTGTCCGCGCAGCGCGCACTTGAGACACAGCATGCCGTCGTCGCTAGGTTTGCCGCCCTGTTGCGTGGGGGTTCCCATCACCAGTTGATGCGCCATCAGCCCGCAGTTGGTCCGTTCGTGGGGCTGGATCGCGTTGCCCTGCGTATGCGCCGGAAACCAGTGCGTCTGATGTTGCGGGTTGGTGCCGCGAGTCTGGTGAACCACCCACGCGGGCATGGGCTAGAAGCCGCTCCCTGCCGGAGGCACGATCACACCCGCAGGCACCGGCCGATAGGACGGCATGTACTGCTGGCGTCGCGTGATTTCCTGCATCTGCCCCTCGTCCCACAGGTTCGGATTGAGCTTGCGCCCAAGCTGAACCGGCTGACCAGGCATCGCTGGCGGGATATCGCCTGCCTGGCTGTAGTTCTGGTCGGGGTAGAACGGGTTGGGTTCTTCTTCGCCGGTTTCCGGATTGGTCCACGTCTTGGACGGCTCCGGGACTTCGATCAGTTCGCCGGACTGGAGAAGCTGTTCGATAGCCGCCGTGCGGTACACGTGGTCCGGGCCTTCGCCGCCGACGAATGCCTGGCCACCCGGATGAATGGGATCGACCTCGTAGATGACCGTGCGGTCGTCCTTGCGGTTCGAATGCACCCAGAGCAGTTTGTCTTCCCAGTCTTTCAACTGGTCTTCGGGCGCACCGCGCTGTCGCGACAGTGCCTTTTCCCGTTCGACGGCTTCCTTGTCGAGGTCGGCCTGGGACGGCGCGTCTTCGGCGGTGACCGCGACTTCCTGGCCAGCCGCGTTCAGTGCGAACCCGACCGGCGGCGCGCCGTTGCCGTTCTTCTTGGCCGTCGTGCTGCTGCTGGACGACGACGAACTGCTGGTGCTGCTGCCCTCCGCTGGGGTTGAGGCTTCAGCCATGGTTGAAGTGTCCTCCTTTCGCCGCCGTCAGACTAGGCGTTGATGTTCAAAATCTTGGACGAGTTCGGATCGATGACCGCGAAGC
>Ga0126369_10000232_pt1 | contig 35572 bp, 44 predicted proteins | sample PanSoiMetaPlot_1_FD_109646 | JGI IMG/M metagenome (GOLD analysis project Ga0126369, IMG submission 109646) | Tropical forest soil microbial communities from Panama - MetaG Plot_1 | ecosystem: Environmental > Terrestrial > Soil > Tropical forest > Bulk soil | place: Panama | collected 2016-02-17
AGCCCCGCGTTCGCGCTCTGCGCGACGCCGCGCGGCAAGTCCATGCGCCCATTCGGGGCCGGATGCTAAATGTCCTTCTTCCTCGGCACGGCGTAGCGATGCTTGGCCTTCCCGCCTGCGCCTGCGTGCCTCTTCTTCTTGGCGTCGTACTCTCGGATCGCGCAAAGCCATCGGTGACAATGGCTCGACTGGCTCTTCTAAACCTTTTCTCTGCCGAAACCTCCGCAGGCTTTCGTCCAAATCTCTCTGTTCATCTTCATCAGTCTTACCGGCATGGGCATCGGGTCGTTCACGCGTCAGACGCCGAAGATTTTCGGCGCGATCCTTCGACATCTTGCGCTGCGCTTCGGTGCGAGGCTCACCCACAAGACCGATCCCCACACCTTCGCCACCGCCTCTTCGCGCATGTTCTCTCCGCTGCGCTCGCAGATCATCGTTGATAGCCTTTGCGTGCGTCGTATCCTCAGAGGGCGGCGCGGCACCCAATGGGGCAGCTTCACCGGCTTGCCTGCGTTCCGACTCCGTCGCCCTACGCTCTGCCGCGCGCGCCTGTCTTTCTGTTGCTGCGCCTATACGCGCCGCTTCTCTGCCGACCGCCCGATGCAATGGCACACCGCTTGGAGTACGGGGCTCGAATTCGCCGCCAAATCGCTGGATCGTTTGTTCGCTTTTTTGCATCGCATCAACGATGCCGCGGTAATGATGCTGAATCTGGAATGCAGTCGTCCTATCTCCCGGTCTTCCGGCGATCTCAATGCCACCGCCTGCCGCGTCGCCACCTCCTGCAAAATACAAAGGCTGACCGCCTTGACCACCGCCGCCGCCGCGACCGCGGCCGTCGCCGCCATCACCGCCGCCGAAGACCTGCCCGGTTCTCGGATCGACCACGCCGCCGCCGCCGTGGCCGCCACCGTAACCACCATAACTGGCGCCGTCTCGACGATGAGAAATCGGGATTCCGAGACCGGGAGGACCGGCAGGGCCACCGCGATAACCGGCACCGCTAACGCCGCGGGGAGGACCACCCGCCACTTGTTGTTGCTGCTGCCCACGCGGCCCGATGACCGCTTGACCGTTGCGATTGACGTTTAGAAACAATCCCTCGGGATGCTTCCGCGCCTCCGATAGCAACAAATTCCGAAATGCGGGCCATTCATTTTGCGGGATCGAGAAACAGCCCGCCGTATAGAGCCGGTCGAGATCGGAGCCATGCGTATTGGGATGAATTTGAATGCCCGCGCGATTCCTACCGAGCCTTGGGTCCCAGATCGTGCCGCCGGGACCGCCGAGACCGGCAATCGATCCGATCCGCCGACCGACATCGCCGATGTCGCCGATATTGATCGGGAACGTGCCGGACGGGATCGAGCCCGCGCCACCACCGCCCGAGCCCCAATGGAACATCTGACCGCCGAGCGACACCGTGCCGCTGACATATCCCGGCGCCGAGCCGCCGGTTGTACCGACACGACCCGAAACAGCAACGCCATCGCCGCCGTAACCACCTTGACCTTGACCAGCAACACCGCCTGCCGCGCCGTAGTTCACCAAATTTCTTATCGTGCGCTCGGGATGACTACCAATTGTCGAGAACCGTTGTCGCAAAAGCGAACCAGGACTTCGTATCCCTCCGCTCCGCATTGCTTGTTGTGCGTCTCGGATGAAAGCTGAGATCGACGCGCTCGTGTCGTAAGCATTGCCGCCCGGCACTTGGTTGTGAGCGTATTGCAACACGCCAAATGAGCCGCCGGGATCACTTGTGTTTGTGCTTCGCGGATTAAAATTAGACTCAGCCTTCGCAACGCCGGTCATAAACCGCGCCCACTCTTCGGCCGATCCCGTGGTGATTCCAAACTGCCGACCATCCGGGGGAACCTGACCGACGAGGCCCGACGCTTTAACTTGTGCAAGCGCTTGATTGTAAAAGTCTTGACCCGAACCGGCGCGACCCTGCGGCATATCGGGATAACCGCCACCGCCTGCGCCGCGTCCCGCTGTCCCGCCGAACCATGGCGCGCCCGTGCGTCGACCAAAGCCGCCGCCACCGCCGCCATATTGTCCCGGCATGCCGCCATAGCCGCCGCCAGCAGCGGCACCATATTGTCCCGGCATGCCGCCGAAAACATCACCGGGCGTCGGACCACCGGCCGGATTGACGCCGGGAGCGGCACCGCCGGGGCGAGCGCCGGGGCCGCCGCCGAGCTTGTCTTTCAGCCATTGCATTACGTCGCGAATCTCGCGCAGATAATCGGTCGATTGCCTCGACTCGTTGGCCATCTGCTGTTGGCTCTGCGCAGCTTGCGTGGCCGCAACCGGCTGTCCGTATTGATCTAGGGCTTGTCCCGGTTGTCCCGGCAGTCTCGCACCCGGCTGTCCCGGTTGTCCTACGCGAGCGCCCGGAATGTTTCCGATGCCAAGCTGTGCAGCTAAATCACCTCCTCCAAAAAATTGCGCGCCGCCCCTGCTTGTGTCGCGGCCACGCAAACCGCTGATCATGGTGCGAGTCCATTGCGCGCCGCGCATCGCTGCACCGATGCCGGGGATGTTCGAAAGAACGGCATTCGCCATCTGCGTATCGCTGGGGAATGCCTGTATCGCTTCGCTCTGTGCGCGGATGTCTTGGATGTGCCGCCCACCGCGCGCGATGTTCTCGGGCGTCATGATCTTCTTGATCAACGCCGCTTTCGATTCCTCAGAAATCACATCGAGATTGGCACCGTCACCTCCGAACCTCTGAGGTGTGCCTTGTTGTGCGGGCGCCTTATTAGGTCCGAAAAGCCAATTCCATGCCCGGTTGACAGGATCACGCGATGGGTCAGTCTTCGGCGGCGCTGGTAGATTCAGCGGCGGCCCGCCTTCGAGATAGCCGCGCTCTAGAGGCGTAAGCTCTTTCTTTTTCGTGATGATGTCGTCGATGAGCTTGATCGTGGCACCTAGACCTGCCTCAAAAGCATTCAATAAATTGAGCGCAGTAGGTCCAATCGCATTCCAAATGTGTCCCCTCAATTGCTGGAAAGCGATGCTCGTCTGCTTCGTCGTCTCGTTTAACCGTTTTTGTGCCTCATCCAATTCATCTGTTGCTACAACAACCGCTTGTTGAGCTTCCTTGATTTGTCTCCGGTTGTAGATTTCTTCCGGCGGAATATGGAATGCCTTAATAGCGGCTTCTTTCACTCTGGGGTCTTCTTGCGCAGCGATGTAATCGAGAAATGCCTCCCGTGCCTCGTCGATGGACTTGTGCTGCACAGTAATCATATTCGTGATGTCGTTGGCCATTCGCTGCCAACCCGGACCCATTGAGCGCGCGATCTGCGACATCGTTGAATTTGCGCCGCGATATGCGTCCTGTACCAAACTTTGAACACTCAATACCGACTGCCGCGCTTCCTCTTCGGTCATGCCGATCTGTTTGCGCGCCTCGACCATACGCTCAATCATTTCTCGATTAGGCGTGCCCATCATGTCGCGGAAGAGTTGCGCTTTTTGATAGGCATCCGAGAATGAGCGCGCGAGCATATGCATGCCGCCTGCGGCTGCGGCTGTGGCGGCAACAAAGCCGCCTATAGCGGTGCCCGTCAGCCCCATCGAGATTGCAAAACTTTTGCCGAATTCGGCTCCCGCCGCTAAGCTTTTTGTGACCGGGCCAAGCGCAATATCCAAAGCGTTGAGACCACGCAGACCTTCGGTAACCCCGGTGCGAATTGTACCGCCGATACCGCCCCATGCTTCGATGTGTTTTCGAATTACCTGCCCGTGTTTTTCGCTTTCCTCGCTTTGTTTTTTAGTTGCTTCCTCGACGCTTCGACCGGATTCCTTCGCCTTGCGTTGCAAATTATCTAGCGCATCGGAAATATCCTTTATTCGCGCCGACGCTTCGTCGGTGACGGTAATCGTAATGCCAGCTTGTTCTTGCGCCATCGATTAACCGCCCGCCAATTTCTCCCGCCATGCCTCTTCGGCACGCTGTCCGCGTTCCAACTCATTGCACCAATGCAGATGCCGCCCGATCTTCGAATAGGGCTTCTTGAGGAAAACATCTGGATCGCAATGGAAACGGTGTGCGAGGTAATAGCAATTCAAGACAAAGTTCTCGACCCTCCGATGTATTTCAGCCGGATCAGTCTTTTCGTTTACTGGTCCGGCATAAAAAAAGTTGCGAGCATGTACGCTCCATTTGTCCAATCTCGCGGATGCAATGCGCGAATGGTTGACGGCGGAACCGCTGCGAGATGCGACATCATCCCGGTCATCACCGGAGCATCGAATTGCATACGACCGGCGCCGACGACGATTGGATTGCCGATATCTTCGATATCGCCCCCGGTCGGCTCGCGAAATTTTAGCTCGTCGATCATGTCCGCGAACGCACGAACTTTCTTGCGCAGTTTAAGCGTGCCGACCCATGGCCCTTCTTTTGTTTTCTCTTGCGCTTCCGGCCGCGGAATCTCGGGCTGCGGTGCCGCTTGCGGCTGCGCGCCGCCATTGCCCGCCTGTGCCTGCGGCGGCGGTGTGGCGGGAGGCGTGATCGGCTGACCGCGCTCCCATACCCGTGTTTCGCCTTGCGTCGTATCTGTCATATCTTTTTCTCCCGGTTAGTGCCGCTGACTTGGATCGAGCATCGCCTTAACCATCTCAAGCAAGTTCATCACCTCGTCGAAATTGCTTTCGGCGGGAATGCGACCATCGATCAGTCGATTCGGCGTCGTTAACCAAAATTGCGCGTGCTCATCAGTGAACAACTCGTGGAGTTGCGCGACGACCTTTAGGCGCTCGCTTGGCCTCATGGCAGGATTTCGTTGCAGACCGTGCCCTCGAAGCGCACCCGGAACTGACCTTCGCGGGCGTTGATTTCAAGCGCGGCGCGGCATGCGGCTTCCTGCAAGACGTAGTTCGATCCGTTTGCAAGCTCGGCGGTGACGTTGCTGTTGACTATTGCCGCTATGACCTCAAGCGACAAACCCCTTAGAGTCGAGAAGTCGCCCTCGATAAAGGGCACTCTGGGTAGCTCGCTGTAGCCATGAACATAATCCTGGCCTGCGATCATAGCTCTTTCCATCGGCGATGGAGAAACCGTGAGGTTTCCACGCAACGGGTACATATTCCCATCCACCTTAAGAAACGCTACACCCGCAATTCTGTTAGCCATAGCACGGCCTTTCTCCGCGCGGCATGCGCGGGGTTAGAAGTTAAACTCGGAAGGAGAGAAAGGGGGCGATTACGCCGGGGGTCCAGCCGGACCAGCACCAAAGCCCGCGCCGCCAGCAGCACCTAGAGTGCCTTCGATAATACCAGTATCAGTGCCCCTATTATATTGCAGCCTAAACTGGTTTAGCACGGCGAAGATTCTAAGCTGGTTCACGAGGTCGGGTGGGTATAGCACATTTACTCTATTAGGGTCATTAGGATCGCGCTCGACAATTAAGTGCGCCTTATAAGCCGCGGTATTTTCGACCAATCCGTTGAACTCGTCGATTTGGTATTCCGCGACAAGCTCGGCTTTGATGATACTCGGGGTCACAATCGCTTGTCCCGCGCCAAAACGCGTTCCGTCATCAGCTAACTTATGGCGGGGGAATTTGGTTGTGATCCAATACCTTTGGTTACGTATAAGCTTCGCCAACGTCGCGAGCGTAGTTATTAACTCGAACGCATCGTCGGGGTAACCATAGGTATTAAGCTGGTATGTGGTGGTTTCTCGCGAGATCATCGGCACGTTATCGCTGAGCGTGCGCTGCGTCGCGAGACCGGACATCGAGAAGGTCTGCAATTCGAGCAGGTTCCAGCGCTGATGATACGGCGCCGGAAGCATCGTCTCCAAATGCAGCGTTTGCAGCGGGCGTGCCGGATCGTTAGTCAGCGCGCGCGCTGCCTTGGAAACATATGCCGCCGTGATCTCATAGCCGGGCGACGGCATCGATGGTTCGAGCGCAAGGATCGACACCATCTTGCCGTTTCGCGTGAGCCCGAACGTCACGAGATTCGAATAGGTGCCGCGTTTAGCAGAATAGATCGTGCCGTATAGCTGCCGACGCCAGCCCCAACGCCCATCATCAGTAAATCCCCATTCGGTCTCGAACGCGAGCAGCGACGTGCTGTCGGTATAGGGCATGCCAATGTATTCGAAATCGGTTTCGCCGAGATTCGAAATGGCATTGGAAAAGTTAGGCTGACCGACACCGCCGCTGAGTTGACCGAAATTCGGCACGCTAGGGATAGGATTGGAATAATTTAGCGTAACCCCCGGAGGCAGCATTTCGCCGCCAACCTTACCCCAATAGCTGTCGCCGATCAGGATGTCATTGCCTCCGATGCCTCCCCACTTGGTAACCAAGTTGACAACCGCCCCCGTCGGCATAACCGGCACGCTCACCGGCAAGCTCGGTGATTCGCCGCCGAGGAAGCCGGGGAAGAAAATATCGTCGTCGTTGATCGCGTTGGCGATTGCGGTCGCAATCGTGTTGACCGAGTCGCTCGCCGCGACGTTGACCTGCACGTTGTAGCCGCCGATGTAAAGCGAGATCGTGCCTGCATCCGTGGGCGCAGTGGCAACCGTGATCGTGCCAGTCGCGTGCACCGAAGCTGAGCTTGCAAGTACCGGGAGCGCCCATACTTCGTTTGCCCAGTTGTTCGCGAAGTAAGCACGAAACATTGCCGAAAGCTCGCTGCCACGACCAAACAAATTATCCGCGTCCATTTGGCGACCTATGATGATAGGAACATCGGGTATGCCGACGCCCGCAAATGGAGCAACAACGTTGTCAATCCAGGTCAGATTGAAGCTGGCGTTGAGTCCGGCGCCGCTCGTAGAGACTTGCACCACCGGATTGGTGGGAATATTGCCATCAGGAACGCTACCGGCGTTCGTGATCGTTGTCGTAGCAACGGCTCCCGCTGTCACCGTAGCGACCGTCAGAGTGACGTTGTTGCCCAGGTTGATGGTGTCGCCGACAATATAGCCGGTGCCGCCAGCGGCGACGGTCGCGGCGCTGACCTTCTTGGTCGACGTTATCATGGTGCCGACAAGCAGCGAGCGCAGATGCGTGACCGGAAAACCGGCCATGCTGCCGTCGATTTCAACCCAGTACAACGGCTGGCGCCAACCCGCCGGGATTTGAGAAAAGCTAATAGGCATAGTTTACCTCCTAGGATTGGAGCGGGATTTTTCGAGAGATGGTGGGGGTGCTACTGCGCTTTGTGTTCGACGCGCCTCGTCGCAGCCTTCGGCACTTCTTTCGGCGCCTCGATCATCACATCGCCGTCACGAATGCGACGACGTGTGAATTGATCATCCGGCCACACGGCTCTGCCCTCGCGATCAAAATGCGTGATAGCGAGCGGATGCTTGAGGTATTGTCCGGGGCTTTCGCCGCGAGGAACATTAGGCCAATGATTGGGATCGGCGTTGAGGTAGACCGTGATCGACGGTGCACCTTCTCTAGGAACTGGACGCGGACGTGCCATTTGCTGCCTCCTGTGGCGCGTGGAAGTGAAAAGTTTTGAAAGCGAATTAGACGACGGTGCCGGTCAGCGCGGCTTGATCGGAAGCCTCGTGCAACGCGAAACCGAACAGACTATCAAGCCACGGCTTGTCGAAGCTCAGATGCGGTATCGAGTAATCGTTGACCGTGAACTCGCCATCGATTGGAAGATCGTATTCGACCGTAAACGGCGGGGCTTCGGCAGACGGATCGTACGGCCACGGATAGGCGACCGTGACGTGCACGCGTTGCAGATCGTCGAGCGGCCATGGCGGGAAATCAGTACGATGGATGATTGTCAATTCCATCTGTAGCTCGGCGACCGGCGTTTCATTGTTGATCATCCGATTGCCAAATTTCTTCTCGACCGATCCACGCTCGACGCATTCGATACGGATTGGCTCACCCTTATTCCAATTTCCTGCCGCCGGGAAAACGGCCCAGCGCGGATTGGTGAGCAAGTTCATGATGGTCCAATGCGCGCTATCGAGGTTCTGATCAGCGGCATTATCGTCGATGCATGTGATGCAAACCGAGAAACCAAGCTGCAAACTGTGCACAAATCGCGGCTCGGCATGATTGGCATTTCCGTCCGGTCCCAACGTTTCGCGTATGTGATAGCAACCGACGTAGGGAACCTGATTATCTTCGAGCTTCGCCTGCACGCGCAGCATCGGCGTGAGGCTCCAACGTTTGACGCTCTGGAATGTCGGGACTTTCTTTAGACGATCAAGGATACCATGCCGAATGATGAACGACGGACTATTGATGTCAGTGTTGATCAGGCTCATGTGATGTCATGTACGATCAATCGCGAGCCGCGCTTGACAACAGTGGCGGTCGCGTTGGCGACGCTCTGCCCCGCCTGCACCGTCAACGTTCCTGCCGCGTTGACCTCGATTGTGCCGCGGATGGTGACATGGCCAACGGTGCCGACCGTCGCTGCATTTGCGACCACGCCCGCAAGCGCTGTTGCTTGCGCGTTGCCCTTGATGCCGTTGGCGGCGCTGTCAACGATCCAGCCATCATAGATGATGTTGGTCGCTGTCGCTGTGCCGCCGATTGCCGCCCGGATGCCGCCCGCCGCCGCGCAGGTGAATGAAAGCTCCGCCTCGATACTATAGGCGCGGCCAGCGCTGACATTAACCGCGAGCCCAGCGACATTCGCGAGCGCTGCCGAATTAGCAATCGATGCATCGGCCGTTACGCGCGCAGTGCCGCCCCATTTGAGATAGCAAGCCTGCTGAACGCCGGGAGAGCCGTTATTGATTCCGAGCACGCCCGGCGCGACCCGAAAGATACCGAGATCGGCAACACCCGGCGATCCGGCGATCAAAAAATTCGAACCAATGAATTGCACTGGATGCAGGACGCCGGTGCCCTTTGCATCCGCGCCGATAGTCAGCACATTAGCCGTATAAAGCCATCCGTACTGCGCGCGCTCCCAATTGTTGTCATCGGTATAGGTATTGTAAGCACGGTATGCCTGCGGCGCAGTCCCGCTTCGCAATGCGAGCGCGGCGCCCGGCGGCGCTCCGACTGGCGCAATCGTATCGCTAAAGAAATGCAGACTAGAAAGTAAGAGAATGCCGCCGGTATCTGTGACCGAGAATTGCGAGTTGCCGTTGACCTGCAAATCCAAAAGCAGCGAACCGGCAAGATGTCCGGTGTCCTGCACGTTCATCGCGATAGCTTTGAAAAGCTGCGACGGAGTGCTCCAGATGTCGGTTAATTGATAAAGCGGGACCGTCATGAAAGGACCGGCTTATCGAAGCTCGGAGAACCGACTGCAAATTCAGGAATGACGAACAGATAGCCCGCCAATCGTGAATCATGACGCGAAAGCGTGAGCGTTAGCTCGCCGCCCGCATTGCCATGACCGTGAACGTCCGCAACTAGAAACAGACCGCCGTCCACATCGGCCTCCCATGGAATGTCAACCATGTCGCCTTGTTGCGGATAAACAGACCATTCCGGCATAAAGATATCTAGCTCGGTACGTGAGTCGGTAATGATCTCGTCGTGCATCCCCACCACATCGATCTCATTGGTATCGAAGATTCCGCGCGCAGCGAACGGCGGCACATTCGGTTGGCTCACGAGTGGATAGAACGTGATCGAGCGCGCGAACGTGTCGAAGTTTGGAAGATAGACCCACGTGGCAAAGTCAACCGCCATTACCAACTCCCGAAAAAGTCGATGAACCGATGATAGGCGACGTGCTCGACCATACGTGCCATCTGCGCACCGGTCGCGTGGCGAACCCGGACCACGCTGCGGCGAAGATACGTATAGCGTCCAGGCGTCTTGCGATGCCGACCGCCTGCTTCCGCGTAGCTCTCGGCACGCCGTTCGCCCTCAGAGACCATGTCCTCAACCATATGTTCTCGCCGGTTGAAGATGCTGACGAGTTCGTCAATACCCTCGGTCGTGACGTTGATCATCCCAGCGGCGCGGGCGGTGCTGCCTTGGCGGTGATCGAGGTCGCGACCCAGATCAGTGCAAGGTCCGACCCGACCGTGTAATCCATGCTCGCGACCGACCCGAGCGGTTCGTGTGTCGAACTCAAACGCCAGCCGCGCAAGGTGTAGACCTGCCCTTCTGGCATATCGAATGACGTGGTCGGGTCTACGCCTTCATATTCGAAGGCAACGGTCGTTCCTTGCATTGCTTCGATACGCCAATTGCCCGGCGTCGTGCCGCCCTCGAACTTCCCTTCTTCCGCTCCTACGGTGATCGTGACTTTCATGTTCACACCCAATGGCGAATGTATTTCTGCACGACTGCCCAAACCGCCTGCCATGTTGCACTCGAACCTGCGGGACCCATCTGTGCGCCGGTCAACGTGGCGCCAACTTGACCGGGCGGGTAATACATGACGCGAGCGGATTTATGGGCGATCATTCTCACCCCGCTTAATACTGCGCCTCTTACGTATATGTAATAGTCCTCGCGTGCCGCGGCGTAAGCTACGCGCACAAGATCGGCAGGCGCCTCATCGGGTATTTTGTATCCGCCGTGATAGTCGGCGAAGATCGTGCCGTTAAACGGAAGCTGAAATCCGAACATCGTTCCGGTTTTTTCTTCCAAAATCCAATTCTGCCCATGCGTCGCCAGCATGTCGACGCCGTTGTATTGAAGCATGTTGATATCGGTCAGCAGCACGGGCCATTGCGAGAAATAAATCCGATCCTCATCGACCGAATTGTAAAACGTCTCTTGCACATGATCGTAACCGAACGACCGATTGGCCATGCGCGCAATCTGCGCCGAAATGCCGTCGATGATCAGAATAAGCTCGGCGTCTTTTGAGGTGTCCGTCGGCGGGATGCGCAGCGTTATTTTAAGGTCGTCCAGCGTGATAAGGTCTTGCGTCGGCCATAGCTCAACCGGCTTGAAAATGTGTTGAAGCTTGGGCTGCGTACTAACCATCACGAGCCTCGCTCGATGGTGTACTGCTCGAACAACGGCCGCAACGAGAATTCGGGACCTTTACTGCCGTCACTCATGATCGCTTTGATGACAAAGTTGCGGCGATCTACCTCGACGCCGGTCCACTGCGGCGCAGAATGCCCATCCTTTCCATTTTGGCCCGGAGGTCCCGCTGGTCCTCGCTCGCCCGAAAATCCCTTATCACCCTTCCTGCCGGATGGCCCAACGCGCCAGTCGGGGCCGGGGCACGACCCAGGGTTCGCTCGTCGAGCGACGAACCACGACGATTCAAGCGTAACCACGTCGAGTTGATCATATTGTTCGCCTTCCTTCCATGTGCCGCGGATATTGAGCGAGCGGCCGTCACGCCCCGGCGCCGCGAGAATGCGCCAATGATCGCCGCCCGGAATTTGTGCAGTATCGCGAAGCGCCTGCCACGTCGCGCCGTCATGCGTGACGACCTCGCTGCGATACGTAATCTCATCCTGCCGCCAAAGCTTCACCATCGGCAGCAAACCTTGCGGCCCGATTGGACCGGGATCGCCCTTTTCGCCGCGCTTGCCATCGGCGCCCGGATCACCGGGCTCGCCTTTTTCTCCGCGCTCGCCACGCTCGCCCTTCTCTCCGACGGGTCCGACTATCTCGCGACCAGGAGGACCTTGGAGACCGACCTCACCTCTCTCGCCCTTCTCACCGGGATCACCCTTCACCGAAAGCCCCGGTTCGCCGCGCTCGCCCTTCGGGCCGATCTCACCATGCTCGCCGGGATCGCCCTTGATAGAGAGTCCAGGCTCGCCCCGCTCGCCTTTCGGGCCGATCTCGCCACGCTCGCCGGGATCGCCGGGCTCGCCTTGCGGGCCGACATAACCACGCTCACCCTGCGGTCCGGTTGGCCCGGCCAACCCATCGCGGCCGGGCGGCCCCACTTCGCCACGCTCGCCGCGCTCGCCGCGCATACCGACGCCGGGTTCGCCGCGCTCGCCGCGCGGGCCGACGATGCTATCGCCGGGATCACCTTTTTCGCCACGTTCGCCGCGTATGCCTTGCTTGCCCTGAATGCCCTGGATTCCTTGGGTACCGGGAGGACCGGGCTGGCCGTCGTTGCCGGGCGATCCGTCCATTCCAGCCCTCCCAGCAGGTCCAGTCTCGCCGGGCGGACCCCGTTCGCCGTCAGGGCCGGGAACACCCTGTCGACCTTCGGGACCAGCGGGACCAGTATCGCCCGGAGCACCTTGGGGACCTGGGGGGCCATTGTCCCCACGCGGGCCGGGCAATCCGTCCTTGAGCATCGCGAGCCGCGCGCGCGATTCCTGCTCGAACATCGAGCGCAGCGACATGATTTCGGCGCGCAACTCGGCAATGGTCGCGCGCGACTCCGCTCGCATTACTTCTTTTTCGCGGCTCCACTCGCGCTGAAGCTCGGCGATGACAAAGCCGCCCGCGCGACGGAGTCCGTCACTCAGGATGTCGCTCGATCTGGATTCGTCTTGCGTATCTGAGAAATTCTCTACCGGCGCTATCTCCTGCATCCTTTTGGCTCCCTTGCGCCACCGGCGGCTTAGGCGCGGGCGGCTGTGGGGGCGCGGGCGGCGCGGGACCTATTTTTGGTAATTTCCCCGGCATGCCGCCAGAGATTCCTTCCGCTGCGCTCAATGGAACTTGCTGCTGTTGAAGTCTCGGCTCATCGCCGAATTTCACATCGTCCAAACCCTCTTTATTCCTCGCCTCATTCGGCGAGAAAATACCCCCTGTTACTCCGTCTTTAAGAGCGGATATTCGATCCTTAAAAGCCGACCGTAATAGTGCGTCGGTATTAAACTCGACGTACTCATCCGGTTGGCCTTTTAGATCGAAGAGAAGATCGAACGCCGTTTCGACGTGGTTAAGGCAAAAACCTAATCCGCTCGCGATCCATTCTTGCATCAGCACTTCGGTCGAGCCGTGCGGCCCCGGCGAGATGCCGAGTATCTGGAACGGCACACGAAATGCGAGCGCAATATCCTCGTTGGTCATCTTCATGACCTCTGCGATCTGTGCGTCGCGGCTTCGCATCTGGATCGGCACCGGCTTCAAACCGCCGGTCAGGATCGGCGTGCCGCCCGCATTCATGCCCGCGGCCTGATCGTTCCAGCGGTCGCGCAAGCCCGAGACTTGGTCCTTGTCGAGCAGGAGATCGGTCGAGAGCACGAATGAGGGGCGCGCTTGATTGGTGAAAAACGCAAGTTGTTGGTTCTTAACCGCACCCGACGTGGCGACATCGATCATCGCCGCCGTCAATGGGCTTATCCCGAGTAGAGGATGATATACAAGATCATTACTATGAAGACGAATATGAAGAACATCGCGAGCCGGAATATAAGGTAGCCACTCATCTTTGAGCCGATTCTGAATGACGTAGTTGCCAGCAAGTGAATAGTAGATGCCGCCATCCTCGGCAATCTTCGGCCAACAGATGCGCGCCATCATCGGATGTAGCTCGGCGATCTCATACCGATTGTTGCGCACGGCATAGGCGTAGGCATTGCCGTACATATAAAGGTCCCTGACCATGCCGAGTAGAAAATCGCTGCCGCTTTGATAATCGTTTGGAAATTTCAACAAACGTGACAGCGAAGAATTGGTCACGCGCTCGCGCCCACCTTTCGAGGTCGCACGCCAATGCTCGCCCGGGCACATCGCCACAGTTTGCGAGTACGCCGACACGCATGCTTCAACCATCGCCGACGTGGTTGAGAACGGGCGGACGTAATATCCTTGTTGCCACCAATTGACCGATTGACCTTCTGGGCCGAGCCATCCGCCCGTGATCGGCAGAACGTAAGGCGGCGAATGGACTTGGCCCTCGGCCTTGCCGATAATCCGGTTGTAGACACGCGTTAAAGCGTTTCCCATCTCACCTTCCTAAACGCGCTCTCCCAATCGCCGGGCGTGTCTTGCTGACAGATGTCCATGTTTGGATACCAATGATTGCCACGCCATCGCCACGTCGCCGCATATGGAAGCATACCGTAGACACACGGATGTCCTATCGCACCCGCCAAATGAAGAGCCGCCGAATCAATCGACACAACGGCATCCATGAGCGACATGATCGCCGCCACATCGGCGAAGTCTTCGAACGTATCTGCCCAAATTCCACGTAGCGTCGCCTCTTCGCATTCCTGCGTTTGCAAGCTGTAAAGCTGGCAATCCTTGAATGGCAGCAAGTCGAGAAACTGATCGAGCGGGATCGGCCGCCGTGCAGGCAAAGGCTCGGTCTCGCCCTCGAACTTCGTCGACCAGCAAATTCCGATCCGCCGCCGCCCTCCGTTGCCAATCCTGTTCGCCCACTGGGCAGTCAGGGCTGCATCAGGTCGGAGGTAGGGCGGCGGCGGGATCGTAGCCGTGGTCTGTCTTAAGATTGTCATTAGGTTGAACCACGGCACCACGTAGCCGTCGACATCATCAGTCTCGACAATCGGTGCCAGTTGCGATCCGAGACGCTTCAATGGCGACGGCATTTCAAGCTGCACCGACGATGCGATCTTCTGTACCATCGGCACGTAGCGCAGCATTTGGATGCCATCGCCAAATCCGGCTTCGTGCAGGATCGTGACCGGCACGTTGGGCTCACCCTCCCACACTGGATGGCGATTGTAGAAATACAACTCCTTGCCGCGCTCGGTTAGCTCGTTGCGGTAAATCTGCCAGCAAACGCGATAATCTGCGAAGCCCTCCGGGTAGCGGCCGAGCGCGAGCAGCGTCAAACTTCGGTCGAAGCGCCCGTAGGGTGTGTCGCCCATCGCGAGCGCCATGTCGAACTCGACGAGCGCGGTCTCGAATTCGTTCTTGTGAAAGGCCCAAACGCCTTGATCGAGGTGCAGTGTTTGAACGCAAACCGCGTCAGTGGACAGCATCGGGCTCTACGAGTCGATAAGCGAGCCATGTGCCTTCCACGCTTTTGATTGGCCATTTCTCGCGATAAAGCTTGTCGAGTGCACGCTTTACGTCCACCGCACCGTTGAAATAATCATGCCACAGAATGATGCCGCCATTGCGGACCAAAGTAAGCGCGCGATAGCTGTCGTGATAGACGACATCCTCGGAGTGATCACCATCAATGAAGCAGGCATCGACTTGTTCGAACTCGCCAGCTTTTATATCGAGCGATCCATGTGGCCTAACAATCAAATGGAAACGCGGATCATCGACGGCCAAGGCGCCGGGATGGGGATACATCTCGGCGCGCTGATGCGCCAAGGCAGGCTCGTATGACATGGGCACGTCAACGCCAATGTAGCGGTGCAAGGTGGGTACATTATGCAAGAGCACGCGAGCAGTGCGACCGTCCCTGCATCCGAATTCGACCATGCTCTCGGCACAGACCTGTCGGAGCAATGCAACGATTACCTCCATCTCACCTTCATTCAAATATTGGTGGTGAAGGCCGAGCCAGTTAACCGGGACGGCATTGAACTCGGCCTTCGCTACGACTGGAAGTGTCACGTCGCGGTTCTCGTCCGTGTGGTCTCACGATGCACGGTCGTCTGAGTTGTCGTAGATGCAGGTGCCGGTGCTGCCGCTTCTGCCTCCGCGGCGGCCTGCGCGCCTCCCGGCACGCTGAAAGGATCAGGCGCACCCGTTGGAACGGTTACCGGCGGCGGCAAGCCTGCATAAAGATTGTAGTTGATGGTGTTGAGTTCTGCCTGTGTCGGCGTCGGATTCGCCATTTGATACCTCCTAGCGATAGATCGATCCTGGCGGATGGCCGCTTGGGTGTGGCCATGGCGGTTTGGCTTGATACGCGCCCGAGCCGTCATTGGCAAGCACGGGACGTGTCGAGCTATTTGTCATCACAGCCGTTTGAATCGCGTTGAGTTCCGCCTGTGTCGGTGTCGGATTGCCAGCGATCAGCGGAGTCCTTGGCGTCGCTTCTGCCATCATAGCCTCCTATTTTTGGGGAGCGAGGCGTACCTCGCCCCCGAGTATTACCTTTGAGTCGCGTTACCACGTAACTCCGGTCAACCAACTGACCATTCCGAGACGACGGAGCGTCCAGTTCAAAGGCCACACCAACCTTAAAGCGATACTGTCGGTCTGAAACATCGACCTTACTGGCACCGCTGGCGACGGCGTACCGCCAGTAATATCTGTTGGCGCGGTATCTTCGAAATGTAAGGTCGCCTGATCCGATACTTCAAACCTAGGCGCTTCCGCACCGACGGTTACGAAGTCCGCAGCGTCCAAAGCTATCACCATACCTAATGGCACGTTCGCCGATTGGATAAGCCGGAACGAGCGCAAGCGCCCGGCGGCAAGCTCGTCGGTGAACGGGAACAGTGGCGTGGCCGCAGCGGGAGGCTGCGTTAAGCTGATGGACAAGACCTGTTGCGGGTTCATCAAAAATGTACCGACGCGGATATGCCCGGCTGTAGCGGTCAAAAGCGCACCGGCAAGCTGCTTGATGTCGCCGACAAGAGCATTGAATCCGCCACCGGCAGTAGGGGTAAGACCAGTTACGTTATTCCTTAGACCGGCCGGGCGGATCATAGTCGCCGCGTTATTATCCATCAATACGTTATCGATGGCGATACCAGTATCGATGGCCACTGAGTCGCGTAGGACCCCTTCGATGGCGGGAATGGAATGCTCGTCCATCTCCCTTGTCCAGCTTGTGATGACCCCAAGCTTCTTCGGCGTCAACGTCTGAGTCGTGAACGCCCCCTGCCTTACTGGAATAGCCTGTCCTTCTCCGACAAAGCTACCGGCTAATGAGGGCGTGGCGGAACGGGACGGGATAACTATGCGGCCCGCTCGGCCAAAGGTAAGAGCCAAACCAAGGTTCGCCAAATTCGGCATAACCGACGTTGGCACCAAGATTTGGAGAAAGTCACCGTAAACCTGCTGGACCAATTCAGCGGCCCATCCGGTTACGGTTGTCTGTGCCTGCGCCGATGCTGCGCGTGTGCAGAAGTCGACATAGGCGCGCGTGCATTCGTCGTTGCCGTAGAGGCGTTGCCGCGCGTCATCGAGGGTGATGCCCTTGACCTTGCGGTATGCCTCAATGACGCCCTGACGGATCAGATAATCCATCGCGGTTACTTTCTTGGGCGCGAGGCCAAACGGCCGCGGCCCGTAGTCCTTCATGCGGGCGTCGATGCGCGCATCCGCTGTCGTCCGCATCATTTCGCCGCGCGTGCCATTGCCGTCGCCGTCGCCATTGGAATGCGACATGCGCTCTTCGGCCCGTTTGAGGCTCGCGAGGTTACGCTCGGCATTGCCGATCTTCGTGGTTAGCTCCTCGGTGATCGCCATCGCGGCGTCATCGGGATTCTCGTCGTCGACGGTGGCGAGGTGGTCCTGAAGTTGATCCCTCAACCTCACAAGGTGTTTCTCGCCATCCTCGATCCTTTGGGAAAGGATCATGGTTTGACCTCTTACGACTGGATGGGTTCTGCCATACTCGGCGATGGACGCACGCGTTCGATAGCTGCCATGCTCGGCACGATTGCGGGCGGACGAAGAAGCGCTGCCGGTGTCCTTGTTGGCATGCTCGCCGAACACGAGGCGTTGCGTTTCCTTACTGATGTGCAGTGATTTCGCGACTGCAAGCGCGTTTGGATTTGCCGGGATCGAAACGAGACTCGTCTCGACTAGCTCGGCTTTTGAATAGATGATGCCGCCTTGCGGGCCGAAAAAGCCGCCGCCTTCATGAGCTTGTTGTTGCTTGCGCGGGCGGCTCTCAATGGGTTTGAAGCCGACCGAAACTGCTTTGAGAATTCCATGCTCGACTAGCGCTCGTATTTCATCGATGCGCGGTGATGTGCCTTTGGGCGCGAGCATGAGATTGCCGCGCAGCGCGTTGTCCTGCACGCGCAATCCTTTCCACGATCCGACGATCCAGTCAGGATGGTGGTTGAAAAGTGCGATGGGATTTCTGGCGAAATTTTTTGTATCCCACCCGCCCGGCTCAACTATGTCACCGAAACGGTCAGGTGTTGCGTCGGACAAGATGAAGTCCATGCCATCGGCGCTGGCGTGCGTCTTATGCACAAGCCCATCATCGCCGGATTCATACTGACCATCGAGCACTTGCTCGGTCTCTTCGGCCATGTCGGCGAAGTCATCCCATGTCGTTTGGCACGCATCTTCGGCATCGCTCTCATCGAGTGTGCTGTTGCCCGCGGTAAGCTCGTCGACGCAACGATCCATGAAATCTTCCTCGCTCTCGCCACTTGCTGGCGTCGAGGTGTCGAGGATGTCGATCTTGTTGATGAAGCCCGGTCGCGGCGCGCGGCCATGCAATTCCTTCCAGCGCGCGATGATGCGAGCGACTTCGGCCTGTTTCTCCTTGTCCGATCCGAACTTCGGCTTTTTCTTTTTGCCGTTCTCCTTCTCGTCATCATCGTCTTCGTCGTCATTCTTCTTGTCGTCGTCTTTTTTGGCGTCGGCCTTCTTTTTATCGGCCGCGAACTTCGGCCGCTTCTTGGCGTTGTCTTCGTCTTCGTCGTCATCATCATCCTTCTTGGCCTGCCGTAGCTTCTCCGGTCCCGGTTTCGGCTTTTTCTTTTCGTCGTCGTCTTTGTCGTTGCCGTTTGGCTTTTTCTCGTCCTCGTCGTCATCCTGCTCGGCGTCGGCCTTCGCCTTCGCGAGAATTCTTGTCCATGCGGCGACAAGCTCGGCAGGAAAGTCTTTGCTGGGTGGCTTCTTGCCGCCGTGCGCCTCGCGCCATGCATCGAGACACATGGCAACATTCTGCTCATTCGGACGTTCTTTATTTTTCGAAGCTTCTTTCATGCACGCCTGCATGAAATCGCTCTGTGACGAATACTTGCCTGCGGACGGGAGCGGCATAGCTTGTCCTCCGCTCGTTTGCGGATTTCACGTGATCGATGATTTGCGGATGACCTACTTTGAGGTCTTAGGAAACTGCTTAGCCCATTGTTGCTTGTATTTTTTCTGGCGCGCAGCGCGCACCTGTGGGCTATCGTTTCGGGTAACGATTGGGTTGAGCCAATAGGGCAAGCCCTGCTCTAACTCCATCCCAAGAATGTCGACCTTCTCGACCGGGACGCCGCCGATCATGCGCGGTTTTTTGCTCATGCGGCGTGCATCATGGGAACGCTGCCCGACTTATTGCCGAGCGGCGGTGCCTTGCCTGCCCACGCGTCCCAGCCTTTCCAGGCCGTGCCAGCGATCACCACCTCATGCTCGGTATGAATGTTGATGCCGTAGGCGGGCACAGAGACGGCGGCGGTGCGCGGCACTTGCGCGCGCAGCGTGACCTTCGTGTTCCTGCCGGTTCTCCAAGCATTGGCGACGTTGATGTCGGTCGTCGCCGAAGCTGCACCGTTGCGCTCGACATCGAGCGTCGGCATGTATGCGAAATGGCTCGCGTATGGCCCCTGCACGTCTTGATGTGCAGCGTAGTGCCGCCGCTCCCATTCCTCATACGGAATCACGCGTCGCTTGCCGTCGAACATCTTGTCGTATTTCTCGCGCTCTTCTTCATAGCCGCGATAGAGATCGAGCGTTTTGATTCCCGCCTTGTCGAGCAGATATTGCGTCGTCTCCCATTTCGCGCGCACGTAAGCTTTGATGCCCTCGAAGCCGCCGACATGCTCGTAGAGTTTATTAGCACGCTCAACAATTTGCTCACGCGTTTCGCTGAAATGCTTCATGCGCAAACGGCCGCCGAGTTCTGCCGCTGTCGCGACCTGCAATAGCTTTCCGCTTGCCGTTGTCGAGCTATCTTTCCAAGAACGCCAAAGCTCCGCGTCGAGCCTTGCAATATTGCTGCGCAACTGTTCCGGCTCGACCTTGCCGATCTCGCCTTTCGCATTCAGCGCCTCATCGAGGCCGCGTTGCTGCATGATCTGCATCGCGCGCTCGACCGAGAGATAGCGGGCGAGTTGCTGCGTGCGCTTATAGTCATTGCCGCTGGTTTCGTTGAGCGGATCGTAGACATTCGGCAATTTAATAGGGCCGACCGCGGTCTCAGCTTGCGTAGGTTGCCCGTACTTCTCGGCCTCGTGGTCGAGGATTTCGCTATTGTTGGTGACGAACTTCCATTTTTCCTTGTCGGATAGCTGACCGAAATATTCTCCCATGCTGTCTTTGGCACTTTCCGTAACCCATTCGGGCACCTCCATGTCGCCCGCTTCGCTGTCGCCATGCTTGTCGAAAGCATCTCCGATCACCCGCTCGATCTCGCCGCGCATTTTTTCGGTCAATAGTTCGCTGCCATGCTTTGGCTCAATGCCGGGAAGCTCGGGCTCTTTCGGAGTCGCTTTGAGGCTGTCGAGATAAGCATCGTCCCATTCGAAGTCGGGCTTATCCGGCATCGGATACGAGCCGCCTTCGCCCGTGTAGTCGAGATGGATCGCGTCGAGGATTTGCTTGTCGGTGAACGGATAATCATGTCGCCATTCCGCATCCGCTGGATCATCTGTTTCCGACTCTCGCGCCTCTTCAATTGCGTCGGCGACCCACGTAATATTCTCCCGGTGAGGTGACGCGTTAAAATCATCGGCGATCACTTTGCGCGCTTCGGCAGGCGCGTATTCCGAATAATAGTTGTCGGATTCGGATTGAATCCAATCGTCCTCATTTTTACTGATCCACAATTCTTCGGCTTCTTGCTGCGCGTCGGCGCTCAGCGAATCCCAATCTTCGGGCGGGAAATATTCCGGCTCTTCATCTTCCTCGGGCTCGGGCTCTTCGGCTTCTTTGCAGACCGATTCGCCTGCGAGTGTCGCCAACGCGGGCCGCGCTTTCTGATATTCAAACTCCAATTGCTTAGCGATCTCCTGATTGAACGCATCGCCGCCGACGTTGACGACCTCGGGATCGAGCTTGGGCGCCTTCGCCTCGGGCTCTTTCGCTGCGGCGGCTGGCTTCGGCTCTTTTGCTTCCTCGCCGCCCGCGTGCGGATGCGAGCCGTGCATCTGCCCGGTCTTCGGGTCTTGGATGTAGTCTACATCTTCGTGCGCGCGCTTCTCATCGCGCAGATCGAGCGGCGCATGATCGCATGCGAGGCAGCTTTTGCCGCAGGGCTCGATTGAGAGATCGTCGCCGAGATCGGCGCGCGAGACAAAGCCCTTCTTGCCGAGTTCTTTCGAGGCTTCCCACTTGGCCGAGCACACTTCGTCGGCGCGATCAGCGCCCAAGCACGGCGTTAGCTCGTCGATGCAGTAATCGAGAAAATCATCCCGATCCTGATCCTTCTCGGGCCATAGCTCGATCTCGGTCTTCGGCCGCTTCGCCTTCACCACAAAAGGGGGCGGATCGAATCGCCGAAACATGAGCGCGTCCTCTGCGCTCGCTGCCTCGCTCGCGGGCTTGTGGCCCTTGCCGCCGGTGAACTTCTCGGCCTCTTCGAGCAGTTTCGTGATCGAGATGTTGACACGCGAGATCGGCATCTTGGTCGCGTTGGAGAGTTTGCCCTCCGCAGCGTCGAGCCCGATCTTGGCGGCCCAATGATGGTGCCCGTCGAGGATGTAATCGTCTTTCGACACGACGAGCCGCTTGTTGATGTGGTCCTCCACATCTTGCAGCTTGTCCATATTGGCGGCGACCTTAGCGCCGGAAAGCTCGTCTTGCGTGGCGCGAAGATGATCGGCGCGTTCGCGTTCGCGCTCGACCTTGTAACCCTTAGCCTTCAAATATTCGATGAACGCCTTGGTCTGCTTGCGGTCGAGTTGCGGCATCTTCACGCGTGGGATGCCCTTGGTCTCGGCACAAAACAGGTTCGTGCCGACAACGGTCACATCGCAAAGATTGAATACCGGCGCCGTCTTTCCCGCTTTTTGCCAGCGCTGCGCTTCCTCGCCGAGCTTGTGGATCAGCGTCGATACTTTCTTGACCTGATCTAGCTCGACCTTCTTGCCTTCATGGAGCGCGCGCGCCGCGTCATCGACATCGGTCGTGTAGATCGTGCCATCGGCCAAGAGCCGCGCATTCTTGGAATAGCCTTTGCCCGGATGGTTCTTCGGTGCTTTGCCGCCCGGCGCCTTGCCTTCGCCTTCATCGCCGCCGCCGCCCGATGTCCATTCACCATGCGGATCGCGCGGCTCGCTCGGATCGAAACCGGCCTTCGGCTCGTAGGTGCGAAACAGAATGCTCATCCGAGCGGCAACGCAGGTGCTTTCACAATAATTGGACCGATCCACATCGTGGCGATGAATGGCGCATTGATGCGCAGCGCGTCGGTATAGTCGCCGACACTTACGGTCGCGGTTACGCTGCCGGGCACGCTGATTTTGATCATACCGTTGAGCGCATCAACGATGGTGATCTGCGCACTCATTTCGCTGATGACCGTATTGCCATTGGCATCGAGCAATCCCCATTGCATTGAAGCGCCGGTCAGATTGAGCGGGACGTTGTCGGCGTCACGCAGCGAACCGTTTATTTGCCAATCGTCTCCCGCGTAGAAGCCGTGTGGTTCGTGCTGTGTGGTCATCTTGGATATATGTTGGATGCCGAGCGATCACATCGAAACTGTCGCGCATTGCGATCACACCGTATGGCGAATCTCCTTGCGCTACGATGTTGATTTCTGCGTCGTCAGTAGCGACGATATCGAGCGCGTCGGCTTGCGCGGCCACGATCATCGCCCTGTCGCCCATGGCAATGCACTGACACGGCGCCGATGCAACGCCGATGACCTGCACGCGGTCGAGCATGCCGATGAATTCCGCTGGCGGCTTCGGTTCGCCTGTGCGCTCGCCGTCAGCGCGGAACCCATCCGGGGATTCGGTCGCGGCCAATGTTGCATTGATGACCGGCCAGAAAGCGATCCCGGCAAAGGAAGCGGTGTCGATGCCCTCGGTCGCGGCAAGCTGCGCGGACCATCGCACGCTAACGCTGATTGCTGCGGTATCGACGCCCTCATTCGCGGCGAGATTGCCAACGACGAGCACGCCACCAACGACGGACATCGTGTCGGGCATTTCGGCCGCAGCGAGCGTGCCGGTGAGTCCGACGAGCCCTGCAAACTGAGCGCTATCTACGCCCTCGCTCGCCGCCAATGCGCCGAGCAGTCCGACGATGCCGGTTAGGCTGGCGCTATCGGCGCCCTCACTCGCCGCCAGCGTAACCGCCCATGCGGTGATGCCGCTGACGGCGGCTGTGTCGGCGCCTTCGGTCGCAGCGAGCGCAGCAAAGCTTACCGGAAGGACCACGCCGGATAGCGCTGCGGTATCCGCCGCCTCGATTGCAGCGAGTGTACCGGTGAGACCGGTCTGCCCTGCGAAGCTCGCGCTATCCGCGCCCTCGACCGCGGCAAGCGTCGCGAGAGCGCCGACGAGGCCCGTGATAGTGGCGGCGTCGGCACCCTCGGTTGCGGCCAACGTGGAGGCCCAAGCGACAATGCCGCTTGCATTGGCCGTGTCGGGCGCCTCGGTCGCCGACAGTATTACGACGGAAGCGGCGACAGCGTTGATCGCGGCGGTATCGCCGATTTCCGTCGTACTGAGCGAGACGACCGAGGCCACGGTGCCCGCGATGGCGACCGTGTCTGTTGCTTCGGTGGCGGCGAGATCACCGATCAGGCCCACGAGGCCCGCGAGGCTGGCGCTGTCGGCATCCTCGCTTGCAATGAGCGTTGCCGCCCAGGCGTTCATGCCCGCGAGAGCGGCAACGTCGGCGGCTTCGACTGCGGCTAGGGATATGCCGAAGGCCGCCGATACCGGGAATGCTGCCGCATCTCCCGTTTCGGTTGCCGCCAGCGTGACCAGCGTTTGAGCGGTGCCCGCGAAGGCGGCGCTATCGCCTTGTTCGACCGCGGTAACGTTACCGGCCCAACCGGTCGCGACCGCGATGGTACAGGCATCCGCGGCTTCGTTTGCAGCCAACGAGCCGATAGCGCCTGCGAGCCCCGCGAGCGCCGCGCTGTCCGTGGCTTCGGTCGCGGCGAGTGTTGTCGCCCACGCGAGCACGCCCGGGATGGCAGCGCTGTCCGGCGTTTCAGTGGCGGCGAGCGTGGCCGACCATGCCACCGTACCGGATAGCGCCGCGCTGTCGGCGGCTTCGGTCGCGGCTAAGCTTGCCGCCCATACGACAGTGGCGCCGATTGCCGCCGCATCGGGCGCCTCGATGGCCGATAGCGCGATGCCGGTGAACGCAGTGGCAGCAAAGGCAGCGCCGTCGGGCGCCTCCTGCGCCGCCAGGGTAGCGGGAATGGCCGCCGCGCCAGCGGCAGAAGCGGCACCGACGGCCGCCGCAGCCGCAATCGCGGTGGCAACTTCTTGACTGACACCAAAGCCCGCGCCAGCACCCGCCGCGCTCGCCGTCGCAGCCTCGATCTCGCGAGCGACGCCGGAAGCCGTACCGATGCCCGCGGCACTCGCAATAGCGGTCGCGGTTTCCTGACTGACGCCGGAAGGCGTACCGACACCGGCCGCAGTGCCAACCGCGGGGGCACTCGCCATGCCCGCTGCGGTCGCTGTACCGATACCGGCGGCGCTCGCCGTGGCCGCAGCGACTTCCAGGCTTGTGGCCGCAGCCGTACCGATGCCCGCAGCGCTTGCGGTAGCGCTCGCAAATTCCTGACCGATACCGGAACCTGCACCGACGCCAGCCGCGCTCGCGACAGCAGCGGCAATCTCGGAACCGACGCCCGCAGCTACGCCGACACTAGCTGCGCTTGCAGTTGCCGCAGCAATCCCGGCGCTGGTCGCGGTTGCGGCGCCAATGGCCGCCGCGTTCGCGACAGCAGTGGCAATGACGCCGCTCGTGGCGGACGCCGTGCCGACAGCGGAAGCGGAAGCTATCGAACCGGGAGCACCGGCGGTTGCTGTCGCGCTGCCAATGCCAACGGCGCTCGCCGTCGCCGTGATAATTCCAACGCCAGAGGCCGATGCCGTCCCGACACCGGCCGCGCTCGCGGTCGCAGTGGCAGTTTCTTGACCGACACCGGAGGCTGTCCCAAGACCAGCAGCGCTCGCGGTGACGCTGGCAATTTCGGTACTAAACGCAATGGCTGCGCCAATACCTGCCGCATTCGCCGTCGCGGTTGCGATTTCCTGACCGACGCCAGAAGTTGCGCCGATGCCAGCCGCATTCGCGACGCCAGCCGTAACGATCAGCGATTGAAATGCATCGGTCTCAAAAGCGGACGGCTGAAACGCTGGCAGAGGAGTCCCGACCGCCACATTGATGGCGACCGTATCGCCGTCTTCGGTCGCCGCAAGCGCAACGACAGCGGCGCCGGGCGTCGAAGCTGATGCTGTGCCGACCCCGGTTGCGCTCGCGGTCGCGGTCGCGATCTCGGCGCCAGAGCCCGATGCCGCGCCGACGCCTGCGGCGCTCGCAATAGTCGTCGCGGCCTGCGCGCCGGTTGCAGATGCAGCGCCAATACCAGCGGCACTTGCCGCCATCGGCGCAAGCCCCTGCGCGACCGCAGAAGCGGCGCCGATGCCTGCCGCACTCGCTGTTGCGGCGACGGTCTTCTGACCGGTCGCCGACGCTGTACCGACGGCCGCCGCGTTCGCGGTTGCGCCCGCGATCTCCAAACCCGCGCCCGATGCGGCGCCGATGCCAGCGGCACTTGCGGTTACGGTCGCGGTTTCTTGGCCGACAGCAGAGCTTGTGCCGACACCGGCTGCGCTCGCTGTGGTGGCAGCGACTTCTTGGCCAATACCCGAGCTTGTGCCAACGCCAGCGGCGCTTGCTGTCGCTGTAGCTGTGATCTGACCCGCTGCGGATGCCGCGCCGACGCCGGTCGCCGTACCGTATGAGCCGGGAACGCTGCCCTGCGCCGAAGCTGCACCGACGCCAGCGGCGTTTGCTGCGGCGGTTGCGACTTCTTGGCCAGCAAAAGAGGTGGCGCCAACGGCCACCGCGGAAGCCGTCGCGGTCGCGATTTCCGAGGCCGCGCCTGTGCCTGTCCCGACACCGGCCGCGCTTGCAGTTGCGGCGGCGGTCTTCGCACCTGCGCCAGAGCCCGCGCCGACGCCAGCCGCGCTCGCGGTCGCGGTAGCAATGGATGCGCCAGTTGCCGATGCCGCCCCGACGCCAGAGGCCGCGCCTATAGAGCCCTGGACGCCAGCCGTTGCCGACGCTGCGCCAATGCCCGCTGCGCTCGCTGTGGCAGCAACCGTCGTAGCGGTCTGGAAGCCGCCGTTATCGAATGCATTGAGTTCGAATGCGGTCGGCGATCCGGCCACGGATCACCCGAGTAATTTCTTGATCGCCTTATCTCGCGCTTCGATCATTCGCGGCTTGATGATTTCTGGGTCTCGCACGCCATCGGCATAGTGTTCGAGCACGACCGATTCCATCGCGCCGCGTACAATGGGAACAGCCGGGGCCATCGCGTCAGATAGCGAAGCGACGGCGATGCCGACCGCATCCACGACTTTCGGATATTCGCGTTCTGCTGCCGGTCGCAGATTGTCAGGCAAGCCGCTCGGCAAACCATGATCGAGCAACCAGCGATGCGAATACGCGCGCGAGCGAAAAGCTATGATCGGCGTCTGCGTGCACGCGTGGTGCATGATGGCGCGCGCTTCAGCTTCGCTCTTCGGCTGCGGCATATTCGGCGCGACGTGCGCCCAGATTCGCCAGCACGTTTCGACATCGTGCTCTTCAAGCGCCCGTCGGAAGGTCTCCTGGTGACTCATGAGCCTTGACTACCTTGTCGCGCGCCTCGATTTGCCTGCGCCGGATTTCGTCAGGGTCGGTGATGCCCTCGTTCATGGCTTGCAGCACCGCCGCCGCCATCGCCTGTTCAATCTCTTCCACGGTCACGCCGGGACCGCCACCGACAACGGTGCCGACCGCTTGAACGATTCTTCCTTCTGTTCCTTCGGCCATTTCAATCACCTTAAGCCCCGGCTTTCTTCGCCCCGTGCCGGGGAACGGAGGCTCGGTGGATCAGTCCGAGCTACATCGAAGCCACCAAAAAGTGCCCGGTTGCTTTCCACCGGGCGAAGTCAGGGGCGGGCGCAAGCTGCGCTCTCCGATCCACCACTCCGTCTTGCGACGAAGCTCTCAATTTAAGGTAATGTAGCTTTGGATGGCGGGCCGTCGATTTAGGGTGTGGACCTCCGCTTAACCCGCCTTCCTCTCAATCTCTTGTCGGTCTCTGTAGTATCCCTCATCAGCATTCAGCATCAGAACTTGCTTGGTTTCGCCATCCTCCACATCTCCGTATGCGAAGTATATGTCCGCCAAGTCAGCAGCGTGCCTCGTTCCTTCCCATGTTATGACGACATCAATGTTGCCGAAACGCTCGCGACGACGTACAAGCTCGGCGATCAATTCATCAATGGTCATGACTTTATGTCAACGTGATCGTGCTCGCGGTCGTAAGCTGCGGAATGATGCCGCTTGAACCGATGGCGATGTTAGGCGTCACCGTGCCTGAGAACAACAGCGGGCTCGCGCCGCCGCCGGACTTGCCGGTCGAGAAGAACGTGATCGTGGTGCCAGCGGCACCGCTCGATGGGAACGAAATGTTTGCCGCAGGCGAAACGCTGCCGACGGTGCTCGTCGTCCAGCCGGTCGAGCGCGCCACCGTCTGACGCGCATAGTTCGTGTAGGTCGACTCGCTCGTGCTGCCAGTGCCCGTAGCGCCAGGATCGGCGGTGTGAAGCTGAATGAAGATGTTGGTCTCGGGCGCGGTAGTGGCGTTGATCGCGTAGTTGGCCCACGTCGTCGCCGAGAAAATCAGATTGAGGATTGCATTCTGGGTTGTCTGGTTAGTCCCCATCTCTGCCTCCGTTAACGGCGCACAGGATCGCGATGGCGACGACCGGTTGCCACCAGTACTCGGGATCGAGCCACATCAGCAGCAGCGGAATCATCCTTCTTGGCCTTTCGTTCGCGATACGCAAGCTGCCGACAAGAATCCGAACAGTATCGTGCACCGACATGGAATGCCGCAAAGTGCTTCCCGCACCGCGCGCATTTTTTCGTCTCGCTCACGATTGCAGCGGTCGCAGATCACACGTGCCGTTGTCCCAATGGGCTTTAACATAAGCGAGCAAATCTTCGGGTGACATTTTGATCGTCACCTGCCATTCAGTGGACGGCTCTCCAGGGTTTCCCCACGTGTAACCAAGAATTGTCTCGGCCGCACTCGACGGGTCGTTTCCAAAGGACCATTGACTGGTGACGACTAGCCAAGTGTCGTCATTGAATATCAAAACCATTATCGGCTCCTCTTATGGCGCGTGCGTGATGGTGCCGGAATTGATTGTGATCGTCTGACCCGACGAGATCGCGGTGTTGTTGAGCGTGATGTCGGTGCCGCTCGTGCCCACGGTCAAACCCTGAATTTCGATGCCGCCGCCGCCATCCTTGAAGCGCGCCGCCGCTGCGGTGCCAGTATTGGATGCAACGCCGGACTTCGGCACGCCCGCGAGCGTGATGACGCCGCCGCCTTCCGTCCACGATGGCTTCGCCAGCGTGATCACGACCAGCACCACGCCCATGCCTGCGGTGCCGATCTCCAACGTAGCCGGGTTGATGTTGCTATCGCACGCGTTGACGACCTGGACCATTCTCGCGTCTTTGAGCGTGCCGATGTAGGATACCGACATCTTATGTCTCCTGTGCCTCCTTCTCGCCGACGCCGCTGACGGTGGCGACAATATTTGCCTTGTCTTCGTCCTCGACAGATTCAATCGCGACGGCCCAATAGACGCTGCCTGCGATCTCCATCGTGTCGGGGTTTTCTTTCCACGTGTTTGGTTTGTTCATGCGTCACCCATGCAGCGGCGCGCCGAAAACTTTCCAACCGAGCAACAGAAATAAAATGAAGAGGAAAACGACATTGATCGCCGGGCCATAGGTGCCGACGAAGAAACCAAAATGTGATAGGATGCCGAAGACCAACCAAATCAGCATCAGAATCCAGAACGCGAGTCCCATCGTCATGCCGCTTCCTCCCTGCGCGTCTTCGGGATGGTCACAGCCTTAACTGCCCACATGCATGCCTGCTCGTAGTCGGTCATCGCCAAGGACCACAGGCGAAGCTCTTCGCCCGAAATCTCTGACTGATCTTTATGTGCCGCGCAGCGGTTGATCAGGTCCGCAGTCAAGCGCTTGATCTCATCGACCTCGCTCTCGCTGCTCGGATTGAAGCTCACGCGCACGCGCTCTTCACCTAACGTCATGATTGACCTCTCGATGAAAGGATGCCCGCTCCCTCAAGAGAAGACGGCGATCTCCTTTGCTAAGGGAGCGGGCGAGCCCCAAACCGATGCACCGGCCGGGGAGCTTTGAGTCTTGTCAAATGCTTAATGAATTTATTTCTAGCCAGTTTTACCGAAGCAAAACAACGGCCAATTTCGACTAAGTCATTGATGTTGAGTCAAACACCGACTCAAGAAAGCCGCATGAAACCGTAATTTCACTTTGATGAAAGCGCCGAGCGGCCATTGATGACGCTCGACTTTCGTCTGCAACTATCTCGCTTTTTGAGTCGTGTCAAACGCGCAATGGACAGATGTGCTACCATGCTCGCGCGCGTGGGGAGTATCGCGTCCCACGAGTGCAGGCTCTTTGACAGGTGAATAGGTCTGAGAGAAAGGCCCCGACCGGAATCCGTCCGGCCGGGGAAGTCGGTTAAACAGAGACAGGTGCAATCATGGGCAAACAGCCCAACGCGGTCAAGAGTCCCGCACAAAGACTCAGCCGAATGGAAGCGCGGCGCGAAAAGCTTCTCGTCACTATCGAGCGGACACGTCGTCGGTTCGAGAAGTACGACAAAGGTGCGAAGCGGGCGTTGAAGGACCTCGCCAAGCATGAGCGAACGGCACGTCGGATGGACAAGGCGCTGGCAAAGGCTAAGGCCGAAGCCGCCGACGAGGCGGTTGAGGCGGTCGCCAGCCGGGACCGCAGCTACCCGGCCTCGCAGGGCGTCGGCAACGACGTGGCCACGCCGTTACCGCAGGCGAACGATGATGACGGTGGCGTTCCGCAATTCTTGAAGGACGCCGCTGCCGAGCGGAACCGGAAGCTGCAAACGCTGCCCGATCCCAAGACGCTCGAAAAGAAACGCGAGCGCAAGGTGATCGAGAAAGAGGTGCGCCAAGCCGAGCTAACCGGCAAGCGGCGCAAGATGCCGCTCAGCGGGAAGGCCGCCGCGGCTTTGATTGCGGGGCCGAAGGAATAGGCTCTCGTCTCACCACCTTGGCCGCGCCAGCGAGGAGCGCGGCCTTTTTTATTTGGTTGAACCGCCGATAGTATTCGCCCTTCACCGCATCGAACTCGGCGGGTGTGATCCGCAGCGCATGTCGATCCGCTACCGCGCGCTGGATCGAAGCACACGCTTCGTCGTAACTGCGCATGGGATAGTGTTCGATCATCCCCGATTGGTGAAGCGCATGCCCGCGAGGTGGCCCGGCTGCACGAACGTGCGCTTGATCGCTTCGTTCTCGAACCGCTGCATCGCGTCGTGCAGCATGGCGCGCACGTCGGCGTAAGCGAAATCAGAAAGAACGCCTGCGCGGTGATCCTTTTCGGCGAGCTTCATCGAAGCGCGCGCCTGCTCCAACGTCAGCATGGGATAATGCGGAGGTTCGTTCATCGCGCCCGCGCCACGAACGGCGGCGCACCGTAGAACGGGACCGGCCTGCCGAGCACGTCACGCGACCAGGGCGGATTGCCGACAGCGCGCCACGCGTTCTCCCATGTCGCTTCCTCGTATGCTTCGTCGAACTCCCGCGCCTCGCGTGCGCGCCTGCTCTCTAGCTCGGCCTGCTGCTGAGCCTCACGTCTGCGCGCTAAGCGCGTCAAGTCGGCCTCGCGCTGACCTTCGACGTAGAGCTTTTCGCACTTGTCGCGAATCTCGTCGTAATCCCAGCACTGCCTCGCACCGGTTTCGAGCTTCGTGCGCAATGCGCGTGCGACGCGCTCCATTGTGAAGAACGATGAAGTCCTCGCGTTCAAGAATGGAGGATGGAATAGATGATCCCATTTGTCATGAATGTTATTCGATAACTCGTAGCCTTTCTCGCGCTCCATCCAGCCGCCCACGCAGCCGAGATAACAGACGCCGCGGCTATCGACATCGACCTTTTCGAACCAGTAATTCATGTTGAAGCCGTTCACATAATTGAACGGGCCGTGGAAATCGGCCTGTTGATAGAATCCGCTTTCCAGATTTTCGAGCACGCGGATCGCCGCCTGCCGCTCGATCTCAGAAATGTGCAACGTCTTCGCGCTCGCGAACGTCGGTGCCAGCATGGGATTAGTCCTCGATTTTGCGAATGGTGACTTCGACCTTATCACCGATCTTGAAGTCCGGCCACTCCTCAAAAATGAGCCATTCGCGTGAGCATTCGAGCAACAGCCCGTAGCCCAAGAATTCGCGCTCGATTTTGATCTCCTCGCCGACCTTGTAGGCGGCCTTCACCCGCGTTTTTTCTTCGGCGCCCTTGACCGTGGTCCGATAGCTGATGGTCATGACTTGGCCGGGACGGTGCCATCGCCCATGCAATGGGTGCAAAGTTCGCCGATGCCGACCGGCGTATTCCATTCATCATTCTCGTCGCGAACCGGGCGCGCGTCATCCCACACGACGAGATAGCCACGGCCCTTGCATGCGGGGCATTCAATGACCTCGATGCCGTCGATGAATAGGATCGGGCTCATAGAAAGGCGCCCGACTTCAATCGATCCACAACCGCCATCACTTCGGCGAAGCTGCATTCGCGCGGGCAGCGGTCATCGAGTTGCGGGTGCGGCACTTCGAGCCACGTGCGCGCCTCCGCTTCGCTGTAAAGCTCGCGAAGCTCGCACCACACGAGCGCATGCTCGACCGCGGTCATGGTCTTTGGCCACTCCACAATAGATGCGCGGCCGGGCAATCCACATCACAATCCCGGCCGCGCTACTACTCCACAGACTCAACATGAGCAGGCGGCCCGGTTTCCGAGACATGCGAGGCCGCCGGAACCTACTAACTGTGATTCGCCTTCGGCCGCAATTAATTTAATCGCCGCGCCTGTGAATTGTTGTGGATTAATACGCGCGCGGCAGACGCGCCAAGAGATCGAGAAGGATGGCGATGGGCGTAACCAGAATTGCCAGCGCCAACATGGGGCTCACGTGCCACGCCATGATCATCGCGGGAATGAGTATTGCCCAAGTGAACAGACAGAACAGAAAGATCGCGCCCATGGCCTTAAGCTATCAAGGTCGACACATCGATAGCCGGTGCTTGCGGCGCCACGCCGACCGCCATCAACAGCGCGACGAGGCCGTCGATACGTCCGGTTGACTTGCGCTTGCTCGGCTTGCGATTGCCCGCATCATCGAGCACGACAATCGTATTGGCAACGCTCGATTTGAGCACCGGGTGATCGCCGTGGCAGAGATTGCCCTCTTGCAGGATCGAGCTTAGCTCGCGCATGGCCGGGGCCATCGATTGGTAGCCTTGACCGAACTCCTGAAAATGCTCGGTGATGAAATTCTCACCCATGCCCGCTTTGACCAGCCATGGGCGCAGTTGGTTGAAGTGCCACCTGTCGAAGGCGATCTTTTGAATTTTGTAGCGGCCAAACATCTCGCGCAGATATTGCGCGATGTATTCGTAGCTGATCGTTGGGCCGGGCGTCGTCTCCAAAAATCCCTGCGCATGCCACATATCCCATGGCGTGCGATCAATCTGCGATTTTTCGATCAATCCCTCGCTCGGCAACCAGAACGTCGGCTTCACCGACCAGCGTTTGCCGTCAGCCTTGCCGATGAGCACGAGCGCGGTGAGATCGGCGTGCTCGGACAGATCGAGCCCGCCATACACCGACACGCCTTCGAGAGAGCCGGGCATGTCCTTGCAGCGCGCCCACACCTCGGGTGCGCAAAACGGGTTCTCGACCACGACGCGCTGGTTGAGCACGAGGTTGCGAAAACTCGACTCGCTTGCGGGCATGCGCTTGGCGCTCTCGGCCTGCGCCAGCACCTCTTTTAAGCTGAGATGTTTGCCGAGCGATGGATTGGCCTGCGCAATCGTCGCCGGATCGAACGCGTCTAGTTCCTTCGGCACGGTGTAGAGACGGCAAACGACGCTCGGATCGTGCCCCGCCATCGCGTCGTCGATCAAAATGGAAAGCAAGTCAGCGTCGGTCGGCGCCTGCGTCGAGATGATGATCGACAATGGTTCCGCTTGCGCGCCGGTCGCGGTTTCCAGCGCTTCGTAAAGTTCCGAGCGAGGTCCACGAACGAGTCCGAGTTCATCGTGAATAACCAATGCAGGTGAGAGACCATAAGCGGTCGTGGCTTCCGCTGAGAGAGCCCGGTAGCGAGTCCCGTGATCGGGAAAGGAGAGCGCTTTCGAGCTTTCATGGATCAGGATCGCCTGCCGCAAAATCGGGTTGAGCCGCACCATCTTGGCCGCGAGATTGAACACGAGCGCGGCCTGATCGCGCGATTGCGCCGCCGAGAAGATTTGCGAGTTGGGCCGCTTCCTACCCTCGGGGCCGCAGAGGTGCACCAAGAGCAAGCACGCGATCAGCGTCGTCTTGCCATTTTTTCTGCCAACCGAGAGGATCGCCCGTCGCGTCGGCCCGTGCGGGTTATCGTAAATCTCCTCGATGAAACTCTTTTCCCAATCGAGCAGTTTGAGTGGCTGTCCGACGCTTGCGCCCTCGGGAACGAAACAGGCGCGCTCGATCCAGCCCCATACTTCCTGCCCGCGGCTTTTCTTCTTGCCCGTGCGATGGTAGCGCTCGGCGCGCTCGTGGCCCGCCTCGATCTCGTGGCCGACGCGCGGGATCAGGATGCGCTTGCGCGGGCGGCCGGGACCACGGCGCGGCTCGATGTCGGACACCGATCAAATCTCCCACGGCTTCTGTAGCACCTGATTGGCCTTCTGCCGGTCGGCATGAACCTGATTGGCGATGCGCGTGATCTTGGTCAAGCGCAGGTCCGCCGAGTGATGCCGCACGGCATGCGTCTCGCGATAATATTGCCGTGCCAGCGTCTCAATAACTTCGGGCTTCTTTTTCGCCAGCAACGCCGCAATGTAGCGCTCGCCCGTGATATCGGCTGCAAGCTGATGCCTGCACAACCCCCTCAGAACCGGCCACGTCTCACGGCCAAACCAGCGTGGAGGACATGCATCCACGATTGACCGCCACAGAACCTTCTCCCACTCCGTGATATCCTCGGGCGGCGATGGTTTTGCATCGGCATCCATCAGCGCAACCACGTTCACGTCATCTGCCGCCGATTTGCGGCCTCGTTTCTCGACCATGTTAGCTCCTAATGCCGCGGGCAGATGGCCGCGCGCGGCGCGCTCATCCAAAACGCCGTCGTGACCCTACCAGGAAAACGCGCCGTGCCCTCGACCAGGGACGGAAACGCGCTCGGGCTCTTGGGGTCAAAGGCGAAGTAGAGCGGTGAGCCGGAACGCCGCTGTACCGCCGAGCTTGGAAACGGGTAGTCCGACCCGCCGTCACCGCCGCCTGCCCCGTAGGTCACGCCCGTCACCGTCGACACCGCGAACGGGATCGGATCGCCCCAGCGCGTGCGCAGCCAATAGCGCGGGACGCGAATACCGAAAATTGGGGTTGTAAGGTCGACCATATACCATCACATTCGAGCGGCCCCGCCGCCGGTTGGCCCCGGCAGCGAGACCTGACCCAAGCCGCTATGCGGAGCGCGGCAAGGGCTTCCGCCGTCTTAGCGCGCTCCGCTGCGGAGCGCATCATGGATAGCAATCATCGAGGATCGTGGGCTGAGCACATCGCTATCGCGTGGCTGTTACGACGTGGTTACATAGTCGCCAAAAATGTTTGTAGTCACGGTCCATTCGACCTTATCGCTGTGCAAGGCGGTGTTGTCACACTGATCGACGTGAAAAGCCAAACCACGAAAGGGCGTCGCTTCCATCGCACAGATGAGCAAAAACGCTTAGATGTCCGCCTATTAACCGTGTTCCGTTCTGGCAGCAAAGTTGAGTGCCAAATAGAAGAACATGTCGAGCCCCAAATAATTGCGCCGTCAATGAACGCTCCGATGCCACAAGACGCAGCAAAACAACGGGCCGAAATCCGCCGCCTGAAATGGCGCATAGCAGAGCTAAAGGCGAAAAATGGCGGGTACAACCGCCCAAAAGCCCCGTGGTATTAAGTATTTGATTTTTCTTATCATTTACCATCAACTACAGCAACAATACAACTCCCCAAATGTTTGATCCTATTCACCTTTTCAGCCCTCATTGACTACACAACCATTTTCAGAAATTACCATTGAAATCATTGCCGAATTGGGATCGATTTGTGCAATCGAGCCTCCACAACTTCTAGAAATGCGCAAATGGCCTGATTCGAGGCTTTTTCCAGAATTCCATCTCGATTTGGCTCGAAAAGTGGGGGTATTTCGAAAACGCCCGGAAATTCCTTCTATGCCCAGATTCCCCCCGAGTTCGAGGCGATTTTTCTTCAATCATTTCAATGGCTTCGGTAGCAAGCATAGAACTGACCAAAAGTAGGAGATGAAACTACTTTTTACCCTAAATCGCCTCGACCACTAACCCTTTGATTTACCCCTATACCGCTCCCAAACACAGTTTTTATTTATGTTTTCAATAGGTTACTAGGTTGTAGCGCGCTCACTTTCGAAAATTAAGGCAATTAGTCCGCTCCGTTATCATTCAAGCTAAGTGCTTGACTTTATTCATAAATTTTCAATTCGGAAAAGGATGAAACTATTTTCGACTTTTCTGG
>Ga0126369_10000233_pt1 | contig 35572 bp, 31 predicted proteins | sample PanSoiMetaPlot_1_FD_109646 | JGI IMG/M metagenome (GOLD analysis project Ga0126369, IMG submission 109646) | Tropical forest soil microbial communities from Panama - MetaG Plot_1 | ecosystem: Environmental > Terrestrial > Soil > Tropical forest > Bulk soil | place: Panama | collected 2016-02-17
CCGAAGAAGATCGAGGGCGCCGAGGCTCCGGACGCCACCAGGCCATCAGGCGTGTCCGTTAAAGCCCCGACCGTCGAGCTCACCCACCCAGACAAGGTCCTGTATCCGAAGTCTGGGATAACCAAGCGCGACGTGTTTGGGTACTTCAGGCACATCGCCCCGTTCATGCTCCCTGCGTTGCAGGAGCGCGCGCTCGCTTTCGAACAGTGGCCGCAGGGCATAGCCAAACCCGGAATCTTCCGGCAGCACGCCAAGGGTATCCCCAGCTGGGCTACCACCGCCGCGGTGCCGCATGAGCGCGGAAAGGTGAGCCACCTCGTAGTAGATCGGTCCGAAACTCTCCTTTGGCTCGCGAACCAATCCGCGCTGACGCTCCACATTCCCTCGAGCCGAATCTCCCGCCTCACCGAACCCGACTGGGTGCTGTTCGATCTGGACCCGCCCGAGGGCAAGTGGAATGACCTGATCGAGTTGGCGGACGCGCTTCGGAAATTTCTCCAGCAGCTTGGAATCGACAGCGTTCCCAAGACTTCGGGAAAGCGAGGGCTACATGTGGTGGTTCCGATCGCGCGGGGCCACACGTACGAAGACGCGCTAAATTTCGCGGTGGCGATTACGCGCACGCTCGAGAACGGCTTGCCGAAGCTGGCGACAACAGAACGCAGCATCGCCAAGCGCCAGGGCCGCATTTACCTCGATGCGATGCAGAATGGTTATTCGAAGACCATGGTGGCCCCATACTCGCTCCGCGCCGTCGAGGGAGCTCCGGCCTCCACTCCACTGCGTTGGGCGGAAGTGACACCGGCGCTCGATCCGTTGAAGTTCAACATCAAGACGATGCAGGCGCGGCTCAATGAAGTGGGAGACCTCTTCGCGCCGGTGCTGAAAGGTCGCCAGCGCCTGCCCCGCCTGCACTAGGCCTAAGGAAAGTAGCAACTACCGTGGGCGGTTCGTCTATCGGGCGTCAAGGCCAACGACGCTCAGAGGCAATCCACCCACTTCACCCAGGGGCGTAAGACTGCCATCGTCATTCACCGCAAAGGCCGCAATCGTCCCGGCGGCGCTAGCGACCGCGTAGAGAAACGCGCTGTCGTTCGAGAGCGCGAGGTCGATCGGGCTGCTCCCATCTCCCGTGGACGCGGTCAGCCCGTCTGGGTTGAGCAAGGTCAGCGCGCCGCAGCGTGAAACGCGGTAGCCGGAGATGGTCCCGCTGCCGGTGTTGGTGGTGTACGCGTACCGCCCGTTGCGCGTAACGGCGACCCAACAAGCTGCTGACTGGTGGTCGTGTACCGATCCACTGACCACCTCGATATCGGTTTCGTTTTGCAGCCGGTACGAAGAGAGCGCGCTTTCCCCCTCCTGACCGCCAAATGCCTCCGAGACAATCAAGGTGCCGTGTCGGGTGAATGAAAATCCGAATGGAGTCTCGCCGTTCGACGACACTTGTATCGCCTCGCTCACCGCACCATCCTCTTCCACCGAGTAGAGATCGACCAGGCCGGTATTTTTCTCGGTCACCACCAGCAAATCGCCGTTTGGGGAAAATGATATCTGCGCCGGGCCGGTTGCCGGTCCACTCAATGAGCGGATGCCGTCCGGGATGGGTCTGAGCGCACCAGACCGGGTGAGCGTGAAGCCAGCGATGTTTCCCGTTTCGCCGGCATTCAGCACAAAGACCAGGTCGCGACTGGTGGTGACGCTGATCGGCATCGTCCCACCCGAGGGCGACCGGTGAGCAAGACGAAGCTCAGTTCCTTGCACGGAAAAGACGGAGACATCGTCGCTTCCAGCGTTGACGGCGAAGAGCCAACGCCCGTTTCGGGATAGCGCGATTGCACCTTGCGAGCCGAGGCCTGATCCAGTTCCCCTACCACCGGTTTGAAAGTGTCTCGGCCGCGAGAGCGTCCCGCTCGCGGAGCGGTTGAACACGACCACCGCGTTCGAAGCCGCCTCGTTTGTTAGCGTGAAGACCGCGCCCCCGCGGGACTGAGCATCGGCGAAGGCGACCCCATCACCGATCAGGCACAGGATCGCAACAGCCACCGTTGAAATTGCTCGTTGAAACCACGTCGTGCTCTCCGCTGTCATTTTATGAACCCTCCGTATGAATTTCGCCGCTGACGAATGCGCGCAGCGCCTGGTTTGGTGCGTATTCGCCGAGCCCATCCGGAGGGTTACGGCATGATGGGAGTCGCTTGTGTCGCGGTTGTAACGTTTTCGACCTCGCCGGCGAATCACCAGAACGATGCCCACCGTCGCCCTCTCCAGCCCGGCAGCTGGGGCACTCCAAAAAGCTTGGACGGATCAAACTGTGACACCGTTCGAGCCCGGTCTGCGTATGGGGGAAGTATGCGCCTACCGATTGCGCAGTATCCGTCGGACGAGTCGCTAATGGCCGCCTACGTTCGAGGAGACGCGCAGGCGTTCCAATCGCTGTTTGCACGTCTGGCTCCGCGGATCCACGCGTTCTTCCGTAGATCACTCGGTGACGCCACTACAGCCGACGACTTATTGCAGGCGACTTTTCTTAAGATTCATACCAGCCGCCACCGCTACAACTCAGAATTCTCTCTGAGAGTTTGGGTTTTCGCGATCGCTGCCCGGGCGCGATTGGACGAATTGCGTCGGCGCTATCGTTTGCCAGAGGAGGCCGGCGAAGAAGAGCTCGACAACATTGCCACGAGCAGCTTGGGAGAGTCAGCCAGACAGATGGAACTCCACGAGGGACAGGAGCTCGCTGCCAGGGTGCGCCGGGCCGTCGAACAGTTACCGGAGACCCAGCGAGTCGTCGTGCATCTCAACCGATTCGAAGAGATGACGTTCTTCGAGATTGCTCAAGTGCTTGGCATAACCGAAGGAGCAGTCAAGTTGCGTGCGTTTCGCGCCTACGAGACACTTCGAAGGTTACTGCGCGAGTCCATTGAGGAGGAGGCACGGCCGAGATGAGCCCGTGCCACGAAATTCAGGCGCGCGCAGCGTACCTAGCCGCACTCCCGAAAGAGGATCCCGTGCGCAGGTTAGCCTTCGATCACGCCCGCGGCTGCCCTGCCTGCGAAGCCGCGCTCGCGGAGGGAGAGCGCACCATCGCGCTCGTTGATCAGCTTCCTCTTCCTCCGCCACCCACGGAATTTGCACTGAAGCAAGCCTCCGGACCGATCCTCCGAGAGCTCGAGGCCCAAAGCGGCCCTTCGGGCCGCAGGACGAATTTGGGAGCGACGCTCATCTGGGGGACCTCCATCGTCGCCGGTTGGTGCGTCGCGGTTACGCTCGCCAAGCACCGGGCCGAGGAACGCGCGAGTTGGCTTTGGTCGGTTGCGATTCTCTGTGTGTCGTTGTTTGGACTTGGCGGAATCATCCGTTTTCCCGCGCCCGTCACCGCTTCGGCTGTGGCTATTTCCGGCGTGCTTTCGTCAATACTCGGCCGTGATGGCGGCTTCTTTCCCGCAGTAGGCGTCAAATGCGTAGCCATTGAGCTGATTGCCGCATCGCTTCCCTTAATGAGCACAGCGATGCTCGCACTGCGCGGCCGAGAGTTCCCAGGCACTTGGCGCTTTTCCGCAACTGCGGCGCTCGGGGCCTTGGCTGGCCAGGCGGGGCTTCATCTGACGTGCCCAGTGGCTTCGGCAAGACCCCACCTTCTCGCGTTCCACACGGGCGGCATCTTGTTGGCCACATTGCTTGGGGTTGCCGTGGCAACGACTGTTGATCGGACGCTTGCTAAGCGGCGGGCTTAAAAATGGTCGGTTTGGACCTCGCAAGCCCTTGATCTGACAAGATAAATTGACGAAATCCGGTCTCAAGACCGGATTTCGCCCAAAACCCTTACAAAATCATGGGCTTGGCGTTGTGAAACGGACCATTTTGGAATTCGAGTGCGAAATGCGCGCCCGCCTGAGGGACATGGTTTCGTCGCGGGGATAGCGGGCCCGACATCTCGAGCGGGCCCTCAAGCTCCGAGAGTCGATGGCCGAGGCGCCATCGGTTTCGGATTCAACGCGATCGAGCTCGATACCGCGGTAGGGCACCGCGCTCCGGTGGTGATCGTGGTGGCCAACGACGGGGCGTGGCAGATCGAGGTCCACGATTGGACCTTGAGTTACGGTCGCGTTGTCGGGACGAAGCTGCAGTTCGCCGATCATGCCGCCCTTGCGCGCGCCTTCGGAATGCATGCCGAGCGGGTGGAACGCGCGGAGGATCTGCCTGGGGCCCTCGACCGCGCGTTCGTTCACAGGCCAGCGCTGATCGACGTGGTTGTTACGCCTGACGCAGTGTCAGCCGACGCGAAGTCCGGGCTGGCTGTGGTGCCGGATTTCATGCCGCTGACCACCTGGGACGATGCCGAGCGCGAGTGGCGACGCGGCTGACCGGGGGCTGGCGAGACTCATCGAGGCCTTCGCGGTAGTTAGTTCTGTCTGATGTCAACGCGGATCAAGTCAACCACCGGGTTGATCTTGGCCATGGTTGGATGGTCGGAGGAAAACTCGACGTCTCCAATTACGCCTTGGTAGTCCGGGTCTTCCTGCCACTTTGGAGCTGGCGATAGCTCAACGTAGAGGGTGGCAATGTTCAGCGAGTGGAGCTTTCCACCCTTGGAGCTCCGCGCGGTGCCGCCGTAGTCCCATCCGAATCCCGCCAGCACAAAGGGACGCCCGTTCATCTTCTCCAAGGTCTTGAGAGACATCCCCAGCGACACCCCGTCATCCGTCTTCCATTTGCTCTTGGTTCCACTCAGGAAAACGCTCTTGGTTCGGCTGCGCGAGCTCTGGTCCCGCCACACAATCTTGATCCTTTTTTCGGCGTTTTTAGCGAAGAGCACTGTGCCCGGCGCGGTGACACCTTCACCGAGATCCACCTCCTGGTGGCTGATGTTCTTAGCTCCATAGAGTTTGATCAGATCTTTCTCGCTCGTCGTGGCCGTAATCGGACCTACCCGTACGCCGGGCACGATGGTCCAGTCTACCGACGCCGCAGCGGGGCCTAGGGCGGGCGCAACAACCAACAACGCCGCGATCCGGCTCATCCCGACAAGATTTGCTCTCTTGAGGGTCGTGCTGCCGACATTACCTCATGCCCCGTTCGTGAGAAGAAAATCGATCGAGCCGCGTTTCTTACGCTCGTCAGGCAGTTCCACAACGCTCTAGAGCCAGCGGCAAAAGGCGCCGGGAATGCTATAGCGCGCGGCATGCAAACATCGCGTCAGGTGCTTGGAACCTCCGACCGAACTTTCTACGTTTTCAATGCGATTCTCTCCGCCGGGGCTCTCTCCTTTCTGGCGTACATTTTGTTGATCCATCGGGGCTCCGGAACTGCGGGCCTTAACCTGCGCTTTCTGCCTGCGGTCAACGCGAGCCTCAATGCCACCTCCGCCGTTCTGCTGACCACGGGGTATTTCTTGATTCGCCGGCGAGCGGTGCGGTTGCACCGCTACTGCATGGTGGCCGCCTTCATCACCTCGAGCCTGTTTCTTGTTTGTTATCTGCTCTACCACTACGTGCACGGCGATACGCGGTATCAGGGTGTTGGCCCGATCCGGGTGGTATACCTCGTGGTACTCGCCAGCCACGTCCTACTGTCGATGACCGTTGTTCCCCTTGCGCTGAGCTCCCTTTATTTTGCTGCTAAGCGCGCCTTCACAAAGCACAAGCGCCTCTCTCGCTGGACGCTCCCGATCTGGCTCTATGTGTCCGTCACCGGGGTTCTGGTCTTTTGGATGCTTCGGGGGAGCGCGCCCGCGGTTCCATGAGTGCGCGGGCAGGATTTAGAGGCGCAACCCTGCCGACGCTCGCGGTCGCGCAGCTGCTCGCGGCGATGGGCGTCGCGTCCGCTGAACAGAGCGAACAGCCGCTCGAAACTACAGTTCAAGCTCAAAGCCGCCTACCGGAGAGTCCCATCTCCGCAACCGACTTCCCCGCCAACGTTCAGGTGCTCACGCGCGAAGAGATCGCCCGCACTGGATCGGCGACCGTGCAGGGCGTTCTCCAGCGTCTGGCGGGCGTGAATCTCAACGACGAGCAGGGCAATTCGCTGCAGCCGGACATCACCATCCGCGGCATCGTCGGAAGTCCGGTCACAGGGCTGCCGCAAGGCATCGGAGTATTCGTCGATGGAGTGCGCGTCAACGAGCCCGACGTGGAAGAAATCAACTTCGATCTCATCCCACTCGAGGACGTGGAGCGAATCGAGGTGATTCGCGGCCCGAGCGCGGCGTTCGGGCGCAACAGCCTCGCCGGGGCCCTCAACATCGTCACGCGGCGGGGGAGCGGATCGCTTTCGGCAACAGCGGAGGCGCTCGCGGGAAGCTTCGGCCGCGAAAGATACCGAGTGCACGCCGAAGGCTCATCGAGTCCGTTTGACTACTATTTTTCCGCGAGCCAATTCTCGGAGCACGGCTTTCGTGTCCAATCGAACAGCACGATGGCCCAGGCGTTTGGCAAGGTGGGGTACCAGACCCCAACGACCAACATCACGTTGTCCTATCAGTACCACAACGATCGAATTGGACAGGCTGGCTCGCTGCCGATGAGCGTCCTCGTTATGGACCGCCACGCCAACTTGACCCCTGGCGACTTCTTTGCGCCGCAGCTCCATCAATTGGCGCTCAACGCCAGCCAACGGTTGCCCTTCGGACTTGCCGTTACCGTCAATGGATTCTTTCGAGCCCTCGATGCCGAGCAGTTCAACTCCAGTCTCCTTTCGCTGGACAGTCGGCTATTCAACCGGACTCGCTCCGAGGGGGGGATTGTCCAGCTCTCGCACCGCGGGCACTTCGGGGCGGTCCAAAATCACCTGCTCATTGGCACCGAGTACACCCACGACCAAGTGTGGGTGCGCGTTTACGAAGAACAGAACGAAAGGACCTTGGCTGAGTGCATCGCCTCTTCGCAAGATTGTCCGTTGCGCCAACTCGTCGCCGACCTCTCCGACAGCTCCAATCCGTTCGGATTCTATGCATTCGATACACTCAGAATTCCGGTGGGCCTTCTCACCGCGTCCGACTCCATTACCCTATCGGGCGGCGTCAGATTCGATCGAGCGAGTCACTCAATCACCGATGCCGGCCCTGAGCAGCCCGGCCGCGCGACGGGGGACGCCGTCTTTCATCGGTGGATCCCAACTGTCGGCGTCAGCTACAATCTCTCGGAGCAATATGGCATCTACGTTGCGTACAAAGAGGGGCTCCGTGTACCGGCGTTTCTCGAGCTGACTTGCGCAGACGCAAACGCTCCCTGCGTCGGCTTGCAAGCAGGAGTGGCTCCCGACGCGAGCTTCGCGCCGCTGAAGCCAGTGAAGGCCCGCAGCTATGAAGCGGGGTTGCGGGCGACTCCAAGAAAATGGCTCGATGCCAGCCTCGCTGTTTTCAGGACCGATCTGATCGACGACATTTATTCCGTCTCCCCGACTTTGACCTCGGTTTACTTTCAAAATGTGGGGAACACTCGGCGGCAAGGAATTGAGCTTTCGGTCGCGACTTCGTTTTCCAAGTGGAGGGCGTTCGTCAACTACACGTACACGCGCGCAACTTTTCAGAGCAACTTCTCAATCGCTTCGCCTCGCACTCCGGGAGTGCCTGAGGAAGTCAACGTAGGCGACCAATTGCCGCTGGTCCCGAACCATCGCTTCAACGCGGGGGTAAGCTTTTCTCCGGTGGATTGGGCGACGCTTTCGCTGGAGGGCAGCTACGTCGGCGATCAGTTCTTCCGAGGAGACGAGCACAACACTCAGCCCAAGCTCGCCGCTTATTTCGTCGCCAGCGCCGGTGCCCAGTTACGCTGGAGAGCGATCAGCGGCTTCATCCGAGTGAACAACCTCTTCAACACCTCGTACGAAACCTTCGGCACCTACGCGAACAGCGGCGCCGGCATCGAGCCGTTTCTAACCCCCGCACCGCCCATACACTTCGTGCTCGGAGCAGCCCTCCAACTCTGATCCACGGGAGCGCTTTTCCAAGAATTTGCTGGGGTGGACGAACCGTGTTTGAAGCTCGCCAGTGAAGCTTCAGTGGCAGTGGATTGCGTTGGCGGCGCTGTGCGCGGGTTGCGGCACCGGTATTGACCTCTGTGACCGCGCCAGTCTGGTTGAGCTCGGCCTACTCGATAAAGCCAAGGCCTGCACCAACGTCAGTTTGACCTTGATGTCCAGGGCGACGTGCGAGCAGTCGATCAAGAATTGCAACTCCAACGATCAGCAGTTGCTCTCGTCCTATCTAGATTGCCTCGAGCGTTCGGTGGGCACCTGCGTACCAGGCCAGGAGAACATCTATTCCGGCTCGATCGCCCTGTGCAACGGCCTGGCCACCGGCATCACCGCCACCTGCAAGGCGGCCGGCTTAGGCCCGCAATGACCCTCAGGAAGCCGTGAGCGCCGCGACCCGCTCACTCCGATCCCCGACATCCTGCTCGGGAACGCCATCGACATAGCCGACCACATTTCCCAGGATGGCTGGCACCCGCGGTCCCGGCGTCACCAACCCGGTCAAGTTCAGTGGATCCACCGCGGAGATCACGATGCGATGTCCCGTCGTCTGGGCCCTGCGCACCGCGCGGGCGATGTCCACTGCATCAGGCAACGCGAACTGCTCGCCGGCGAAGCCGCTCAAAAACCGGCCTCCTCGAATTTCACCGCGCACCTCCAATCTCCGGTAGACGTAGAGCAGTTCCCTCCAGGAAGGAGACAGTGGTTCTCGCACCACCAGATCTCTCCAGACGATGCCGTAGCGCTGAAGAAACAGACGAGCGACGTGCTCTTGGACCTCGGGAGCGGGCCGTAACTCGCCGGCGCGCAACAGACTCCATCGGCCTGGCCCGCCTCGGCGAAGCGCCCTTTGGCGGCGGCGCATCTTCGGCGACTGCAACACGCGCAGGTTGTCCACCGCGTCGGAACTGACCACGCCTCGGGCGAGCAACTCCCAAAGCGCATCCTCGACCTCGCTCGGAAGCCGTCGAGTGGCGGAAACCAGATCGGCAAAGAAGAGCGCTCCTCGTCGGGCGAGCACCTCGGCGATTTCTCGCGCGACCTTCGAAAGGTCCGAGGGAACCCCGAGGTCCGCGTTGCTTTGCTCCGTCAAGGGCCGGGAGGCGCACAGCAGCCAATCCAGCTCCTCTCGGCGCACGAAGGTCAGGCTCGCGTTTCTCCCCGGGGCCGGCCGGCGGCCCTTCGGCAGCGCGGGCTCGGGAGTTGCGGCCACCCAGCCCCGGCGCGGTCCGGGTCCAACGAGCTTCTGTTCTCGCTGCGTCAGCCGACCCCAGGCCACTTCCCCGTCCCAGCAGAGTTTCTCGAGGAACTCGGGATGGTATTGGTGCATGCGGATGGGAAGCAGCACTTGCTCCCAAGCCGCCGCAGGCGCTTCGAAGCCTTGAAGCAAGGCAACCGCTTTGAGCAGCCCGCTCTTGCCCCGCAACGCATCGGCTCGCTCAAGGTGATGCCACCGGAACAAGAAGCGCATGAAATCCTGGGCCGACAGCGGCTCAATCTCGCGACGCAAGCGGCCGACCGTAAGGCGATGGATGCGCTGGAGCAGCCGCCGGTCGCACCATTCCAGCTCCGCCGTCTGCTGCTCTGTCGAAGGCCGGAAATGGCCGCGCAGGACCTGTCCCTCGGACTCGAGTCGGAGAAGTGCCCGATCCACCTCCTCCTTGGGCAGCCGAAGTCTCGCGGCAAGCTCATCGCTACGGCTCGGACCGCAAACCTCCATCCAACCGCGGGTTAGCGCCGTCGCTGCTTCCTCAAAATCCACGGGCGCATCGCCGGGCAGTCGGTCCAGTGCCGGCTCCAGCGGCGATTCGGGAAAGAGCGCTTGGGCATAGGCAACGCGCTCGGCAGCAACAGTGAATTCGGCTTCAGCGACATGAAAGCGCGCAGCCCGACGCCCGTCTGTCAGGGAGGTCAGCATGGCGGCATCCAGATCCGCAGTGGGCAGCAAGATCTGCTGCAACAGCGCGTCGTGCAACTCTTCGGTATCGCGGACCAGTGGCCGAGCATCCGAAATGACTTGGGCAATCGCTTCAGGGTCCAACGCGCCAAAGGCCGCCGCATCTTCAGGTGGAAGAGTTCGACGAACGCTGATCGCCCGTGCCCGACGCTCCTCGAGCGGAGCACCGTCCAAATAAGTGTAGGGCTGCGAGTTGAGCAGCTGATGGGCGAACACGGAAGGCTCGGGAAGATCCACGGCGAGCGTGCGAATCTGGCCGTCTCGAATTCCCTCGAGGACATTCTTGAGTCCGTCGACGTCCATCGCCTCGTGGAGGCAGTTGTCCAGTGTCTCCTTGACCAGTGGATGATCCGGCGGCTCGATGTTGCCAGCGCCCATGTTGTCCTGGCAGGCCACCTGGGCCGGAAACACCGATGCAATCAAATCATCGGATCGCGCCCGCTGAATCTGCGGAGGCACTCGCTTGCCGCCGGAGTAGCGAAGCATCGCCAAAGCTCGGGTGGCGTTCCACCGAAACCGCGTCCCAAAGAGCGGAGTCTGTAGGACCGCCTGCACCAAAACCTCCTCCACGTTCTCAGGCGAAAGGAATTGAAAGATGTCCGCCAAGGGAAAGCTGTGCTGCTCTCCCAGCGACAGAAGTATGCCGTCGTCCGATGCCGCCGCCTGCAGCTCGAAGTTGAAGGTGCGGCAAAACCGCTTCCTCAGCGCCAGACCCCACGCCCGGTTGATTCGACCGCCGAAAGGCGCATGCAGAATGAGCTGCATGCCGCCGGCTTCATCGAAGAACCGCTCAGCGATCACGGTGTGAGAGCTTGGGACGCCGCCTAGCGCCGCGGCGCCGGCACGCAGGTATCGAACCAGAAATTCGGCGGTCGTTGGTGCCAATCCCAGTTCTCGCTCCAGAAACTCTAGCGGAGCGGGCATGTTGAGCAGATCCTCTCGCAGTTGGCTGAGTTGGAACGACAGCTCGTCCGTCCGCGACGGAGCCTCGCCGCGCCAGAACGGGACGGTCGGCGCCTGGCCCTTGGCGTCCTCTACCCGGACCGTTCCTGCGGCAATGCGTTGAATGCGCCAGGCGGTGGAACCCAGCAGGAAGACGTCCCCCGCCATGCTCTCGATCGCGAAGTCCTCGTCGAGGGTGCCCACCACCTTCTCCTCGGGCTCGGCGATGACCGCATAGCTGAAAGTGTCCGGGATGGCCCCGCCGCCCGTGAGGGCTGACAGGCGGGCACCCTTGCGGGCTCTAAGCTTTCCGTTGACCCGGTCCCGATGGAGATGGACTCGCGAGCGACCGCGGCGCGTGGAGATGCCTTCGGACAGCATCTTCAGAACATCCTCGAATTCAGTCCAACCAAGTTCTCGATACGGATACGCCCCGCGAAAGAGGGCGAAGAGCTTCTTCTCATCCCAGTCCTCGCTGGCGCACGCAGCGACGATCTGTTGTGCCAGGATGTCCAATGGCATGACGGGTATTTGGACTGCGTCCAGATCCCCCTCGCGCACAGCGCGTAGCAGGGCCGTGCACTCGACCAGCTCGTCCCGCGTCATCGCGAACAGAATGCCTTTGGCGATTCCTCCCTTGCGGTGGCCCGCGCGGCCGATCCGCTGCAAAAACACCGCGATCGACCTCGGCGTACCGAGTTGCACCACCACGTCGACCGAGCCGATGTCGATCCCCAACTCCAGGGATGCAGTGGCCACCATCACCTGGAGCTGCCCCGACTTGAGTCGCTCCTCGGCTTTGAGGCGAAGCTCGCGCGCCATGCTGCCGTGGTGAGCCGCGACCTTCTCTGGGCCCAAGCGCTCGCCCAAATCATGCGCAACCCGCTCCGCGAGCCGTCGGGTGTTTGCATAGACCAACATCGTTCGGTTGACGGCGGCCAAAGCGCAGATGCGGTCGTAAACTTGCCCCCACATCTCATGCGTGGCCACCGCGGAAAGCTCCTGGTCCGGAGTTTCCACGCTGAGCTCCCAGGGACGCAGATGACCCACTTCCACGACTTCGACGGGTGTGGATGCATCGACGCCGGTGAGAAAGTGCGAGATTTCCTGGAGGGGTTTCTGAGTCGCGGACAACCCAACCAGTTGCGGCCGAGCTCCCAACAATGCCTTAAGACGCTCCATCGACAGTGAGAAGTGACTGCCGCGCTTGTCTCGAGCGAGCGCGTGAATCTCATCGACGATCACCGTCTTCACGGTCCGCAGCGTTTCTCGCGACCGCCGCGCGGTAAGGTACAGATACAGCGACTCGGGCGTCGTAATCAGAATGTGTGGCGGCTTTTTCACCATACCCGCTCGCTCGGAGGGGCTGGTGTCACCGGTACGGACAAGAACGCGGATCAGCTGAGGCTTGAGTCCCGCTTGCTTGGCACGGTGGAAAATTTCCTCGAGGGGCTGAAGCAAGTTCTTTTGTACGTCGTTTCCAAGTGCCTTCAGCGGCGACACGTACAGAACCTCGGTCTCGTCCGTGAGGGTCCCAGCCAGAGCACGCCGCAGCAGCCGATCGATGCAGCTCAAAAACGCGGCGAGCGTCTTTCCTGACCCCGTTGGCGCGGCGATCAACACGTCGCGTCCAGCGGCGATCAGCGGCCAACCACGCCGCTGCGGGGCCGATGGCTCCCCCAACCGCTCGGCAAACCAGCTTTGAATCAACGGATGAAAGCCGGAAAGGTCAACGTCCAAAGGGTCTGAGTCCATACTCAACACTGAACACAGGTGCAGTCAGCGGTCAATCGGCATTACCTACGTAAGAGGAATTAATCCACCTCTTGATAGGATTCATGGTGCGGTATTGGAGCGACGCGTGGGAAAGCGAGACAAGCCGTTTCATAACCCGTTTGGCGCGTTGAAGCGCCTCGCTCCAGCGTCGAAGCCAGTCAAAGCCTCGCCGCCGCCGCAACCAGTTGAGGAACAAGTCGACGAATGCGCGATTTTTCGAGAAGCGATCGGTGAGGTCAGCCCGGTGAGGGGCAAGCATCAGGTTGCTCTACCGCCGCCCCAGGTCGACCTGAGCCGAGTGCCCAATGACGACGCCGAGGCCTTGGCCGAACTCTACGCCTTGGTCGAGAGCGAGGGACCGATCGAGCTCAGCGACTCGGACGAATACATCGAAGGCGCGATTCCAAGCTTCGACCGCAAGACTCTGAGGAAGCTCCGGGCGGGTGATTTCGCGGTGCAGGCGCATCTCGACCTGCACGGGTGCACTCGAGAGGAAGCAAAAACCCTCCTCGCTCGCTTCGTCGAAGATTCGCGGCGCAACGGAAAGCGGTTGGTGCTCGTAGTTCACGGCCGAGGATTGCATTCCAAGGATCAAGTTCCCGTGCTCAAGGAAAGCATGCGCTCTTGGCTTTCGCATGGCCGAATTGGAAAGCAGGTCTTGGCCTACGCAACGGCCCGTCCGCACGACGGCGGAGCGGGAGCTGTCTACCTGCTGCTTCGGCGTTGAACCGCAGAGCTACTGCTGCTCGAGAAGCTCGACGTCCCCTTCGTTCAACGCCTGAGCGGCTTGTGTCGCGGCCTGCTTGCGGGCGCGTTGACGGGCTTGAAAATCGCGAACCTCGACCTGGAACTTCGCAAAGTAGATCGCCATCTTGGCGCGCTGTTGAGGGGCGAGGCCTTGGCCCAGGGTGTTGAACATCTCCTGGTTCAACTGGGTGAGCTGGGTGCGCGCAGCAAACATCTGGCTTAGCGCCGTGTCGACTTGCGCGATTGCGGCGGCATCCCCGTCCGCCGCTCGCTTGATGATTTTAGCCGACTCGGAGACCTGCTCCTGCAAGGGGCGACGACGCTCCTGGAAGCTTTGAATGATTTGACTGACGCGAAGCGCATCCGCCTCGGTCAACTCCAGTGCTTCCGCGAGCCCAACCACCTGCCGCATTCGAACCTGTCGAGCCACCGCACCCGGCGCGGGGCGATTGGCGGCGCCTGAATTCGCCGCAAACGCACCGGCCAGCGGTATGAAAACTAGCAGCGCTGACCTCCACATACTTCCTCCGTCTCTCCGTCGCTGCGACGATACGTCACTCGTCGACGACGTCCCCCCCGACGATACTGTCCGCAAGTGAGTCGGCGATCAGATCGTCCGCGCCCCAACCTTCCAGGGCTGCCACCGTTGGATCTTCCACCTGCACTGCGGAATTTGTCGTTTGCCCTTTGCGGGCCAAGGTCGGCAACACGGATACCACCGCCACCGCGGCCGCAGCGGCGATCCCCATTCCTACCCGCCGGAACAGACGGGTCCGCCGTTCCGCGCGATGCCAGGCGGCAAGCGCCGAGAGGGGCATACCCTGAAGTGAAATGCGCTCCCGAGGCGTCAGCGGCGGCAGCTTGGCCAAGGCAACCGTTTCAACCAACGCCTGGGCCTCGCTGGCACATCCCGCGCAAGTGGCAAGATGCTTTTCGAGACGCGCCGACTGCTCTGGAGTCAGGGTGTCCGATGCGCGCTCCAAGAGAAGCTGTTCGAAGTCTGGGCACGCGGTCATGAATTCTTCTCCTTCTCCCTCTGCTCCGCCAAAACCAGGCGCAGTCGCTTGACGGCGTAGTGAAAGTGAACTTTCGCGCTATTTTCACTCATCCCCAAGGCGCTGCCCACTTCACCAAATGAAAGTTCCGCGTCGACACGCAGGGTGAACACTTCCCGCTGCCTGCGTGGAAGATTGAGCACCGCTTTTCGAACCAGCTTCGAGGCTTCCGCCCAAACCAGTGCGTCCAACGCGGACGTTTGAGAGGGAGCGTTGAGCTCCACGTCGGAAATTGGCGCCCTCTTCCACCGCCGCTCTTGCCGCGCATGGTTTTTTCCGAGGTTGACAGCGATGCGAAATAGCCAAGCCTGAAAAGGAATCGAGTGCTTGGGACCGAAACGCGACAGCGCGCGACGAGCTGCCTGAAAAGCTCTGAGAAATGCTCGTTGGGTTAAGTCTCTGGCATCTTCTGGGTCCGGTGCATATCGGCGCACTACGGTGTAGACACGTGCCTGGTGGCGCCGAATGAGATCACCAAAGGCAGACTCGTCTCCGGCTAGAAAGGCGCGGCAAAGCTCGTCATCATCAAGCTTCAGTTCAGGGACCATTTCGACAAGTCGCAAGGCGCGGCGAAGCCTGGGGTCCACCGAACGCTCGGCCTTTGCATCGAACGGCATACGTCAGAAGACCCGCTAATCCTTGAAAAGTTAAGGGGTTTCCATAATGCCCTTTGATCCCACGCAATGAATAGCCAGAAGCGAATAACTGTTGAGGCTTAGGGTTGGCGTACGCGGTGCACCTGCATTGGCACCCCAGGAGTGTTTGAAGGAAAATTTCACCAATGTGGGCACTGTTCAGATTTTCCACGTTTTTTGCCGTGATAGGAGTGATCGCGGCTGGCGTTCACTTTTACGTTTATCGGAGGATGGTTCGCGATACGACCTTGAGCCACCGGCTTCGGCTCGTCGGACTCATTGCTGCGGCATGCTTATTCGCGCTGTTCATTGTCTGCCGCGTTTTGCAGCGTTTCATCCCGGCGGCGAATTCCTTCCTGGTTCCGTTGTCTTCGATGACTTGGTTCTGGATGGGCTTCGCGACGTATCTGGCGTTCGCGCTGTGGGCCCTTGGAGTCCTGCGGTGGTTGGCGGGTTGGTTTCGGCGCACCGCCGGTACGTTGGCGAAGCGGCCCGTGCCAGCCACCTCCGCAGAACGGCGCCTGTTCTTGTCCCGGGCAATCGCAGGAGGCGCGCTCCTCGCATCTGGAGGCCTGACCACGTACGGCGCATGGCGGGCTTACTCGGCCCCTGAAATCAGTGACATCCCGGTCCGGCTGCCCAAGCTATCGCCAAAGATGGACGGATTTACCATTGTTCAGGTGAGCGACATTCACTTGAGCGATCTCATCGGACGTCGCTTCATGGATGAGCTGGTGCGCCGGTGCAATGCCCTCAACCCAGATCTGGTGGCGATTACCGGGGATCTGGTGGATGGTTCGGTGCCGCACCTTGCCAACGCGGCATCGGCATTGATGAACCTGCGCAGTCGCTACGGGACCTTCTTCGTTACCGGCAATCACGATTACTACTCCGGGGACCGCGCCTGGTCTGAAGCGCTGACAAAAATGGGCATCCGCGTACTTCGAAATCGCTGGACGACAATTGGCGGACCGGATGCTGGCTTCGACCTCGTGGGTGTGGACGACTGGGGGGCCGCAGGCCGCTATCGGATGACGGGATACAATTTGGACAAAGCACTTGCGGGCCGCGATCCCGAGCGCGCCGCGGTTCTGCTCGCACACCAGCCCGCGAACTTCACCGTCGCAGCCGAGCGGGGAATGGGCCTGCAGCTTTCCGGGCACACCCACGGCGGTCAGTTCTTCCCGGTGACTGCCCTGATTCCGTTGCGGTACCCCAGGTACGCGGGGCTCTATGGACACCGGGACTCGACGATGTACGTCTCGCGAGGAACTGGCTTCTGGGGTCCTCCTCTAAGACTGGGGAGCCCTCCGGAGATTGTAAAAGTTACGCTCACCTCCTGAAACCGGGCATGGCACGCCGCCCATGGAACTGATCGACAAGCGCCGCGAGAAGCTGCTTCCGATTGCGCGCTGGCCTTCGCGCGACGAGGCCGCCGCCTCCATTTTGTTTTCGCCGCTGCGGTTGGGGCCCACCGAGCTTCGCGAGCGTACGTGGGTGCCGGCGATGGTGCCCTGGCGCGCCACCGACGATGGTTTCGTCACCCCCGAAGTCCTTGAATGGTATCGACGCTTCGCGCAAGGGCGGCCCGGGGCTCTGGTCGTTGAGGCCACGGGAATCAGAGACGTTCCGAGTGGTCCGCTGCTTCGCGTGGGGCACGATCGCTACATCAGCGGCCTCAACCGTCTGGTGGAGACAGTTCGCCAAGCCAGCGCCGGTCAGAGCAAGCTGTTCATCCAAATCATCGACTTCCTCGCGATTCGACGACGGCCAACCAAGGAGAGCTTCTTTGGGCGCTACCTGAACGTGGATCTCCACTATCGGCGCCGACTCTCAGAGCTCCTGGGAGACTCCCAATGGCAGGGCGCTGACGAGCCGTTGGTGCGCAAGAGCATGCAGCGGCTCAGCGAAGAAGAAATCGCCGCCCTCCTTCGCCCGATGCATCTCGAGAGCTACCGCTTCGGCTACCGCGAGCGCGTTACCGACGTCGACAAGCCCCACATTCGAGACCTGCCTTCGGTGTTGCCGGGGCTCTTCGCCGACGCGGCTCGTCGATGCGCGGAAGCAGGTTTCGACGGTGTAGAGCTTCATTTCGCCCACGCCTACACGATGGCGAGCTTCCTCTCGGCGCTCAACACGCGCTCCGATGGGTACGGCGGTCCTCGCGAGCAGCGGGTTCGACTGCCGCTCGAAGTTTACGCGGCGGTGCGAAGCAAACTTCCCTCGAATCTCGTCCTTGGCTGCCGATTTCTCGGCGACGAGGTGATCTCCGGCGGAAATCGCATCGAGGACGCGGTGTTTTTCGGAGTCGCCTTCGCCAAGGCAGGATTCGATTATTTAAGCATTTCCAAAGGCGGCAAATTCGAGGATGCCAAGCAGCCCAAGGTCGGTGCCGCAGCCTATCCCTACACTGGACCCAGCGGTCACGAGTGCATGCCCACGACCCACATTGGGCCGCCCGGTCCGTTTGGACGAAACGTACCGTTGGCGGCCGCGATTCGACGCGCGGTGCGAGAAGCCGGCTGCTCCAGCTTGGTCGTCACTTCGGGCGGAATTTCGAGTTTCTGGCAAGCAGAGGACATCCTGCGGCGCGGGGAAGCTGACCTGATTGGAGCCGCCCGCCAGTCCCTGGCGGACCCGGACTGGTTTCGCAAGACCCGCCTTGGGATGGGGGAGCGGGTTCGCCGCTGCCTATTCACCAATTACTGCGAGGGACTGGATCAAGCGCACAGGCCGGTCACCTGCCAGCTCTGGGACCGCCTAGAGCTCCCGGATGAGGGCGAGCTCGCCCGCACGCCGGATCGGCGCCGTTGGACAGCGCCGGAGTGGTCGCAGCCAGAAGAACAATGAATTTCGCGCCCAAAGGGTGTCGACCTCTCACGCTCCCCGTGGTAGTTACCGCGCGTTCCGGGGCTGCATCCGGGAAACGAGGCCGTGCTGAAGCGTCGGCGGGAGTCTTTCCCAACTGCTGGCGGCCAACCCCTCGCTAAAAATCCTAGGGGAATTCGCAATGAAGAAAAAGACGACGTTCGTTCTACGCACGTGGGGGCGGGTGGTTCTCGCACTCGGTCTGTTGAGCTCGCTCGGCGCGCGCGCCGATGAATCGAGTCTGGTGCTGCCGGACCTCTCGCAGGTCACGGTGCTGGGCGGGGTCAGTGGCCGTAGCATCTTGACTTGGGGGCTTTTGATCTGCGTCTTCGGCCTGTTGTTCGGGCTGGTGCAGTACATGAAGCTCAAAAAACTCCCGGTTCATCGGGCGATGCTCGAAATCTCCGAGCTGATCTACGCCACCTGCAAGACGTATCTAGTGACGCAGGGCAAGTTCATTCTGATCCTCGAGATTTTCATCGGAATCATCATGGTCGTGTACTTCGGGGTGCTGAGGGGGCTGCCCGCGGGAACGGTCGTGGTGATCCTGCTTTTCAGCCTGATCGGGATCGGGGGCAGCTACGGGGTGGCTTGGTTCGGGATCCGAGTCAACACTTTCGCCAACTCGCGAACGGCGTTTGCGAGCCTTCGGGGCAAGCCGTTCCCCGCGTACGAAATTCCGCTCCGCGCCGGGATGAGCATCGGAATGCTGCTGATCAGCGTTGAGCTTTTCATCATGCTCTGCATTCTTTTGTTCATCCCGCCCGAGCTCGCCGGCCCATGCTTCATCGGGTTTGCGATTGGAGAGTCCCTCGGCGCCGCCGCGCTGAGAATCGCAGGGGGAATCTTTACCAAGATAGCGGACATCGGGTCCGACCTGATGAAGATTGTCTTCAAAATCAAGGAGGACGATGCTCGCAACCCCGGAGTGATCGCCGACTGCACCGGAGACAACGCGGGAGATTCGGTTGGACCGACCGCGGACGGATTCGAGACCTATGGGGTGACTGGGGTCGCGCTGATCGTCTTCATCACCCTCGCGGTGAAGGAACCAGGAATTCAAGCGCTGCTGCTGGTTTGGATCTTCGTGATGCGCCTGATGATGGTCATCTCCAGCTTCGTTTCGTACGAGGTCAACGAGGCCTTTCAAAAGTCGCGTTTTGGCCAAGCAGACAAGATGAACTTCGAGACGCCGCTGACCAACTTGGTTTGGACCACTTCGATCGTCTCGGTAGTGATGACCTTCGCGGTTTCCTATGCGCTGATTCCCACCCTGGGTGACGGCACGCTGTGGTGGAAGCTTGCTGCGATCATCACCTGCGGTACCTTGGCCGGGGCGATCATCCCGGAAGTGACCAAGGCCTTCACCTCCGTCGACTCTGCACATGTTCAGGAAATCGTGACCTCATCGCGGGAAGGCGGCGCATCCTTGAACGTAATCTCCGGTTTGGTCGCCGGAAACTACAGCGCCTATTGGATGGGGCTGGTGATCGTGTTCCTGATGGGGACCGCCTACCTGATCAGCAACGCCGGACTTGGCTCACTGATGATTGCTCCGGCGGTATTCGCGCTCGGCTTGGTGGCGTTTGGCTTCCTCGGCATGGGGCCGGTCACCATCGCTGTCGACTCCTATGGCCCGGTGACCGACAACGCACAGTCGGTCTACGAGCTGTCCCTGATCGAAAACGTGCCCAACGTCCACGCCGAAGTAAAGAAGGAGTTCGGGTTCGACCCGGACTTCGAGAAGGGAAAGACCTTCCTCGAGGAAAATGACGGAGCCGGCAATACCTTCAAGGCAACCGCGAAGCCGGTGCTGATCGGGACCGCGGTGGTGGGAGCCACCACGATGATCTTCTCGATCATGGTGCTGCTCACCAACGGATTCACCACCTCGGTCGACAGGTTATCGTTGACCTACGCGCCGTTCTTGATTGGCCTGGTGACCGGTGGGTCCACCATCTACTGGTTCACTGGAGCTTCGATGCAAGCGGTTTCCACCGGGGCGTACCGTGCGGTGGAATTCATCAAGGCCAACATTCGCCTGGAAGGTGTGGAGAAAGCGTCGGTCGCTGACAGCAAGCGAGTCGTCGAGATTTGCACGCAGTATGCGCAAAAAGGGATGTTCAACATCTTTCTCACTGTGTTCTTCAGCACGCTCGCATATGCGTGCCTTCAGCCTTTCTTCTTCATTGGGTACCTGATCTCGATCGCGATCTTCGGCCTCTACCAGGCAATTTTCATGGCTGACGCTGGTGGAGCCTGGGACAATGCCAAGAAAGTCGTCGAGGTAGAGCTCAAAGACAAGGGCTCCGCGCTGCACGCCGCCACGGTCGTCGGCGACACAGTTGGCGATCCCTTCAAGGACACCTCCTCGGTCGCAATGAACCCGATCATCAAGTTCACCACCCTGTTTGGTCTTCTGGCGGTGGAGCTTGCCATCAAGCTTCAGCGCGACTTTCGGGTGGGCGTTGCCGCGGTGTTTTTCGCGATCGGCGTCTTCTTCGCTTGGCGGTCCTTTTACTCGATGCGGATCAAGAGCGGCGTGCAATCCGTCGAGACCAAGCCCACCGCCAAGGCGGCATAGTTCCCCTCTTGGTGCGAGGGCGTTAGGTTGACCGAAAGGCCAAGACGTGAGCGCGGCAGGAATGTCCATCATCCGGGTTACCTTTTTGGGCACCTCCGCCGCGCAACCCACGATCCATCGCAATCTATCTGGAATCGCCGTGAAGGCCGACACGGAGTCGCTCTTGTTCGACTGCGGGGAAGGCTCGCAGCGGCAGATGATTCGCTTCGGCACCGGCTTTGCCGTTGACGCGGTCTTCTTCACGCACTTCCACGCAGACCATTACCTGGGAATCATCGGTTTTCTTCGCACCCTGGGCATGACCGGGCGCGAGCATCCACTCCAGCTCTACGGTCCTCCCCCAGCGAAGCGCCTTTTGCACCAGGCGGTCCATCTGGGGGTCGATCAATTGCCCTTCCCCTTGGAGATTACCGAGCTTCGAAACGGCGATGTGATCCGGCGGACCAACTACTCAATCAAGGCCGTGCAGGTGGACCACAAGGTGGCAGCCTTGGCGTACGTGCTCCAGGAGGACCCTCGGCCCGGTCGGTTCAATGTCGAGGCCGCGAGGGCCCTACGCGTCCCGGAAGGTCCCACCTTCGGAAAGCTGCAGCGCGGCGAGGTGGTGCAAGCGAAGGACGGGAGGACCATCCAGCCGGCCGACGTGGTCGGTCCACCGCGGCGAGGGCGCCGGCTCGCGCTTTCGGGAGACACCCGGCCGTGTGTGCCTCTGGTGAACGCCGCCACCGAGGCGGACTTACTGATCCACGAGTCGACCTTCTCCGACGATGAGCAGGACAGAGCCATCGAGACCCGCCACTCCACGGCACGCGAGGCGGGACGGGTCGCGCGCGAAGCCCGCGTCAAACGCCTGATCTTGACTCATCTTTCCTCGCGGCACGACGTGGACCCTTCGCGCCTGCTGGCCCAGGCGCGCGAGGAGTACGACGGACCGGTGGAGGTGGCCACTGACGGAAGGACCTTGGAGCTGCCGCTGCCCGACTAGGGGGGTTCCTAATTCAACCATAGCGCGGGACTCCTCGCTCGAGGTTCCCCGGCCGCATACCCAGCCCGGCACGTGGGACACCACGCGACGCCCGCAACCGGACGCCCGGCCGTCTCGGGCCGAACACATGCCGGTCGCCGTCTCCCCGGGGCGCCCGTCGAACCACCGGCCCGACGCGCAAGCGGTTGAAAACCTGAGGCATCCATGAAAGTTTCGACGCCGTGTCGATCTGCGCCCATCCGGCTCGTCGCCCTGTCAGAAAGAGACGTTCCCGGCCGGTCCAGGCCGGGTCGACCCCTCGAACCGACAGGAGCAAGCGATGCGCGTGATGGTGATCGTGAAGGCGACGAAGACGTCTGAGACCGGAAAGATGCCGCCCAAGGAGCTCCTCGCCGAGATGGGGAAGTTCAACGAGGAGCTGGTCAAGGCCGGGATCCTGCTGGCCGGCGACGGCCTGAAGCCGAGCAGCAAGGGCAAGCGGGTGCGCTTCTCGCCCGGGAAGCAGCGGACCGTCATCGACGGACCCTTCACCGAGACCAAAGAGCTGGTCGCCGGCTACTGGATCTGGCAGGTCAAGTCGCTGGACGAGGCCGTGGAGTGGGTGCGCCGCAGCCCGGACCCGATGCCGGGCGAGGAGTCGGAGATCGAGATCCGGCCGTTCTACGAGGCGGAGGACTTCGGGCCGGAGTTCGCCCCCGAGTTCCGCGCGTATGAAGAGCGGATCGAGGCCGGTCTCCGGGAGCTCAAGTCCTTCCGCAGCGAGGTCGAGCGGCAGACGGCGAAGAAGTGACCTGCTCGAGGAGCCGGGTCAAAGACAGAGATGGCACTGGCCTCCGCATCATTGCGGTCCAATGGCGAAGTTGGACGAAAGCGCCGCTGACCTGACCACGGAAGCAGCAGAGAGGGCGAGCCGAGCGGGACTAGCCGCCAACTCTGCTGCCTTGAGCAATGCGTGAATCATGGGCTGCGCGGACGCCTTTCCCTTTCCCGCGAGGCGATAGGCCACGCCATGATCCGGCGAGGTGCGGGGAACCGGAAGCCCCAGGGTGACGTTGACGGTCCGCTCGAAGTCCAGCGCCTTGGTAACGACCAGACCCTGGTCGTGAAACATCGCCAACACCACGTCGTAGGGCCTGACCCCCGAGAGGGAGAACAGTCCATCAGCCGCAAACGGGCCGGCGCACCGCACTCCCGCCGCACGCGCCTTGCGGACCGCCGGGCCAATCACCTTCGCCTCTTCACGGCCCAAAAAACCGCCTTCCCCCGCATGGGGGTTCACCCCACACACCGCGATGCGCGGAGCGCGTCTCAACAACGGCCTCAACGTCGCTGACAACAGTTTCAGTTGAGATGTCAACCCGGGAACAGACAAGGCGCGGGGCACCTTCGAAAGCGGGAGGTGGTTGGTCGCCAGGGCCACTTTGAGCTTGGGACCGTCCATCAGCATCAGCACTTCGCAATGGAATGCGGCAGCGAGCAGCTCGGTATGTCCAACGAAGCGTGTACCGGCCCGGGTGATCTGCTCCTTCGAAACCGGACCGGTGCAGATGGCCTCGATCTCGAAGCGACGGGCGGCGTCTACCGCCGCCTCGATATAGGCGAGCTGGGCCTTGCCGCCTGCAAGCGACGGTCTTCCCGGCCTGCGGTCACCGGGGCGCAGCGACGTTATCGCGCGAAGGTCTGCGTTGACTCCAGCGAACACTGGAGACCGAAAGACTCCGGCGTCGCCGAACACGATTGGACGCAAAACCGCTTTGACTTTCGAGCTCCGCAGAGAGGCAGCGATGATCTCCGGACCGATGCCGGAGGGGTCCCCCATCGAGATGCCCACCCGCGGCTTGGCTTTGGCTTTCAAATTTTGACGTCGATCACGGCCGCCTGCCGAAGCTCCTGCACATAAGCTTGGGTCGCCTTCTCGAGTTGAGCTCGAGAAAGTTGCTCCCTGAGAGTGTCTTTCATTTGCTCGTAACTCTTGATGGACGCGTCGCGAAACTCCTCTACTTTGATGACGTGCCATCCGTACTGGGTTCGAACTGGATCCGAGATCTCGCCCGGCTTGAGCTTGAAAGCCAACCTTTCAAATTCCGGCAGCATCACCCCGCGCTTGAAGTAGCCGAGGTCTCCTCCTTCGCGAGCCGAGGCACCTTGGCTCTTTTCCCTCGCCAGCGCGGCGAAGTCGACACCCGGTTTTCGAGCCTCCTCGGCAATGGCCTGCGCCTTCTGTCGGGCCGCTTCCACCTGCTCGGCGCTCGCATTGGCGTCGACCTGCACCACGATGTGCCTGGCGTGGACTTCGGGATCGTCCTGCTGGAGCTTCACATATTTCTCGTACTCAGCACGGACGTCTTGCTCGGTCACTTTGACGCGAGTGCGGACTTTCTGTTGGATCAGCTTGAGCCGAGACACCTGGCCACGCACCACCTCGCGGTACTTCGACATCGTCATGCCTTCGCCGCGAACCGCTTCCTCGAGCCTCTGCTGATCCAAGCCGTGCTGCTTCTTGACGTCCTCGATCGCGGTGTCCACATCCTGCTCACTCACCTCGACGTTACCGTCCTTGGCCGCGGAGTCCATCAGTTTCTCGCCGATCATCGTGTCCAAGACCTCGTGAAGCACCTCGTTCCGCTTCGTTGCCCGGCGGCTGACATCCCGCTCGCTGGCCACGTTCGCCAGCTCCGGAGCCGCCCGACGCTCGAGCTCCGACAGCACAATGACGTCTTTGTTGACCACCGCGGCAATTCGGTCCACCAACTCGCCGCGCGAGGTGTTCGTCACCGAAAGCAAAGCGGCGCTAGCCAGCCAAAAGTGTTTCGTCCTCATCGCTGCCAATTTCATCACGGCTCCACATTTTGCGCACTGGACGGCGGGATTTTCGGAGCAACCGACTTCAGCCCGACTTCATTCACTTGAACGGTCGCCTTGGTACGCAAGCTCTTCAAGAATTCCGATTGCGCCTCCTGGCGCTTTTCATTGAGCAGCTTTTCATGAATCTTCGAGTGGACTTCGGCCAATTCGAGCCGGCGGGCAGGCCGCTTTTCCAAGACCTTGAACAGGTGGAATCCATAGTCCGTTTCAACGATCTCAGAGACTTGGTTCACCCCGAGCCTGAAGGCCACCTCGTCGAACTGATGCGGCATGATCCCACGGTGAAAAAAGCCAAGGTCTCCGCCCACCTGCGCGTCAGGGGAGAGTGAGTACTTCCGCGCCAGGTCCGAGAATTTCTTCCCAGATTGCAGCTGCTGCTGGATCCGATGGGCTTCGTCGTAGCCCTTGACCACGATCTGGGCGGCGTGGACCTGCTCCGGCTCCTTGAACTCCTCCGGATGTTCCTCGAAGTACTTACGAATCTCTGCCTCGGTGACGGCTATCCTAGGGTAGACGTGCTCATGGAAGAGCTTCTCGATGGTCAGCTGCTCCGCGGTGTGCTGCCTCAGCTCCGCCAAAGACTGCTGTCCCTCCGCGAGGGTTTGGTTGAAACTGTCAGCGGGATAGTCGGCTCCCATGCGGAGAACGCCGCGATCGGTCTCCTCGGCTGAAACCGACACCCCAGCGGCCTTAGCGGCTTGCAACAGAAGTCGTCGATCAACCATTTCCTGCAATACCGCCTGCTTGAAAGCCTCGAGTTGCTGGGACCCTTGCGCATCAATTCCAGCCGCCTGCACCTCTTGGTCCAGCCGGCGCTGAAATTCGGAGCGAAGGATGACCTCTCCGTTCACGGTCGCAATCAGGTTCAAGTCCTCCTGGGGCTTTTTTTGTTCGCGACAGGCTGCCAGCGCGATCACCGCGCCCAGGAGGACACCGGACCTCACGCGCCGACTTTACTACTTGCCGGGCGGGTTTCCGCTAGCTCCGGGCGGCGGCGTCGGGACGACCGGCCGCGCGGTTGGCTTGCCCATCTGGCCGGCGACTGGAGAGGGCATGAAGCCCGGGTCCGGTCCGCGGCGCTCGGAGCTGGGTGCCTTCAGGTCCACTTCAACTTTGGCCAGAGCCTCGTCGTTCAACTTGTAGTTGGCCTTGCTTTTGAGCCCGTCCACGAACTTGTTGAAGTTCTGGGTGCGCCGCTCATGTTTGATCCGGTTCTCGATCTGCGATTTCACCTGATCGATGCCGAGGTTGAGGGCCGCCTGCCGGGACTGGAAGCGGACGATGTAGAAGCCGGTCGGAGTCTCGATCACGTCGGACACCTCACCCGCGCGCTTCATGTTGACCGCGGCCGTGGCGACCTCCTTGCCGTACTGCGACGTTAAGTCCGCCTCGGAAATGAAGCGGCTGTCGCCGTCCATGGGCTTGGTCCTTTGATCTTCGCTGTTCTCTCGGACCAGCGTCGCGAAAGCGGCGGTGTCGGTCGGCGCAATCGCTTTGGCCTTCGTCAGCACTTCCTCCGCCTTGGCTTTTTGCTTCTTTCGCAGCGCCGCGTCCTCTTTGGGAGCGGCAAAGAAGATGTCGGTGATCCGAACCAGCTCCGGCTTCACGTAGTCGTTCTTGTGGCTCTCGTAGTAGTCCTTGACGTCCTGTTCCGCGACCGCACCCTGCTTCTCGTCGAACTCCTTCTGAATCAGTTTCTGGACCATCACCTTCTTCGCGGTTTCGACCACTTCCGGATCGTTTTGAAGTCCGCGCTGGTGCGCCTCCTGGGCCAACAGCTCGAAACGAGCCAGGCCATCCACGTAGTCCTTGCGCTGCTCCACGGTCGCGTACCTCGACCGGAGGAACGGGCTCATTTCCGAGAAGCGCTGGTTCAACTCCTCGACGGTGATCGAATCGTCGTTGAAGGTGGCCACCGGCGTACCCTTGCCGTCCTTGTTGTGGCGGAAATTGAGACTGTCTCCCTTTTGGCCTTTGCATCCGATCAGGGACAAAAGCGAGCAGACGCAGAGCGTCGAGAGTGAAACGTTGAATTTCATGTCTAGAGCTTCCTGTTGTGAGGAGGGGCAGAGCTAACACGGTCACCACCTCTTCAACAAGGGGACGAAATGCATTCTGCCTCCCCGGGAAAAACTGACCTCAGGCCCACCCCCGCATAGACTGCGCCGGGTGGGATGGACGGTATACATGCTTCGTTGTCGGGACGGTTCGGTTTACACCGGGGCCACCAACGACTTGGCGCGCCGGCTGGCTCGCCACCAACAGGGACGGGCATCGGCGTACACCCGCAGCCGGCTTCCAGTCGAGCTGGTGCTCGTCCTCCCGGTGCGGGGCCGCAGCCTGGCCTTGCGAAGGGAATCGGCGCTCAAGAGGCTCAGCCACGCCGAAAAAATGGCTCTCTTGCGGCTGCCCCGCGCGTGCCGCTAGTCACCGAGGGGGAGCGGGGACGTTGGACGTGCCTCCCTCTGCGGGAGACGGCGCCTGAGGATGCCGCCGCGACTTCCCACGCACGACGATGACCCCTATGATCAAGAGCAAAACCGCTCCCGCCAAAGCGCCGATCAGTTGGCCGCGAATGAAATGCGACGTGGTGGTTCTCACCGTGGTCACGCAATTGCACAGGGCCCCCGGATCGCCGGGCGTCTCGTACCAGACCAGTATCGCCGGAGAAAGAATCATCGCCGCGATGTTGCCGATCAGCGCGCCAAAGAGCATGTAGAGCAGCAATTTCTTAGACGTCCCCATTTGTTCCCCGTCTGCGAAGATTTGCTAAGAAAAAGCGCATGCTGTTCACGACCTTGGGCCTGATGTTTATTCTGCTGAGCGCGGTCTGCTTCTTGTTCATTCTGATCCACGCCTTTCGCCGCAGCGTGGGCACCGGCGTTATCGTCCTTTGCATCCCCTTCTACAATCTTTATTACGGCTTCATGCAGTTCGAACACCGCTACAAAAATCTGATCATCCCCGGCTGGCTTGGGGGTTTCGGCCTTGGCGCGGTGTTGCTCACCCTGGGAGCGTCAGTCCCACCGGCCTTTCGGATTCCCGCGTTTTAGCCGCGCTAAACGCCGCGGGCGTCGGGGTGCCAGATGTGCTTGTGGGCCTGCAGCTGGAACCGAACCGGGAGACGGTCTTCGATGATCCACTCCGCGAGTTGCCGTTCCGAAAGCTGGCCGAACACCGTTGAGAACAGCAGCGAGAATCTACGCTGAGCCAACCGGTGCCCCCGAACCATGTTCCGGCTCCACTCGTAGTCGGCGCGCGATCCGATCACGAACTTCAGCTCATCTTTTTCATCCATCGAATCCAGGACCCGGTAGTCATTTCGATCGCACTCGCCCGACGAGGGCGTCTTGAGGTCGACGATCTTGTGAACCGCCGGGGGGACGAGCCGGACGTCGATCGCGCCGGAGGTTTCCAACAGCACCTTCAACCCCTCCGCCAAAAGCGCCTCCATGAGCGGATAGACGCCCGGCTGCAGAAGCGGTTCGCCGCCGGTGATTTCCACCATCGGTGCACCCAGCTCGCGAACGCGACTGAGGACATCTTGGATACTCCATCGGCGGCCCCCATAAAAAGCAAAGGCGCTGTCGCAGTAGCTGCAACGCAGGTGGCAGCCGGTGAGGCGAACGAAGGCGCAGAGCAAGCCGGCGTGAGAAGACTCGCCCTGCAGCGACAGGTAGATCTCATTCACCATCACCGACTGAGCGCCATCCCGGCGCTTCGCCTCGATATGAGGTCGGGCCGCGAGCATCGTTTTAGGTCTTCAACTTATAACCGGTGCGCAGCGCGAGAAATGCTAACCCGGTTGTGGCGACGGCCAACGCGAAGAGCATCGCCGCCCCGGCCGAGGGAGAAAGCGCGCTCGACCCCAGCATCCCATAGCGAAGCCCTTCGACCATGTAGACCATGGGATTGAAGAGGCTGATGGTCCGCCATGGCTCGGCCAAAGCCGACACCGAATAGAAGACACCTCCCAAGAACGTCAGCGGCAACATCACGAAAGTGGGAAAGAAGTTGATTTGCTCGAACTTCTCCGCCCAAAGAGCAGCCAACAAGCCAAGCATCGAGAACACATAGGCCACCAGCAACAGGAAACTGGCGGTGATTGCCGGATGCGCGAGCTTGAACCCGGTGAATAATATTGACACCGCCCAGGTGAGGAAACCTACCAACAGCCCCCGCACCATCCCTCCGCCGGTGAAGGCAACCAACAGCTCGCCCGGCTTCATGGGCGCGACCAGCAAATCCACCACCGTGCCTTGAAGCTTGGTGATGAAGATGGACGAGCTGGTGTTCAGAAACGCGTTGTTGGCGATCCCCAAGAACACCAACCCGGGAACGATGAAGGCGACGTACGATTGTCCGCTCGCCTCGCGGAGACGCCCTCCGAGCGAGTAGCCGAATACGACAAAGTAAAGGGCGGTACTCACCAACGGCGAAAGTACGGTTTGGCCGGGAACGCGTAGAAACCGGCGGACCTCTTTCACCAGCAATGTTCGCAGACCGATGAGATTCATCGGTCACGCTTTTAGAACCCTTCTAGTCTCCTCGGGAAGGGCCCTGGAGCGCGTAGCGAATCTGGAAGTCGGATATCGACTCCTCGTCCCCCTGGGCCAGCCGCCGCAGGGCCTGAATTGTCAGGCGGATCCGCTCGGCTCCCTGGCTGGCTTCTTCCAAGGTTTCGAGGATCTCCCGAGTCCTCAGGGAAGAAATTTTGGAGATTTCGTTGGCCGCGAACGAGAGGTTCGAAACGATACAGGCCAGCGGATTGTTCACCTCGTGAGCGATGCACGACGCGAGGCGACTCACCAGCGTCAGCCGATCCGCCGTGAATACCTCCGCCTGTACCTTTTTGATTTCGGCGATGCTGTGGGACAGCTCCTGGAGCCCGCGGCACAATTCCCACGCATTGGAAGCTTGCCGGGCAATCGCTCTGAGGGACTCGGCGTGAACGGAGGACAACTCCCGGGTTTTCTGGTCCAGGATGCCCAGAGTACCGACACCTTGTCCCGCGGAGTCGCGGATCGGCACCCCCGCGTAGAACCGCACCCGGTACTTGGCGAGCGCCGCAGCGAGGGCGCCGCCCGCAAAGCGATCATCCGCGAGCGCATCCGGGACAACGAAAACGTCGAAGCCGCTGCTTATCACCAGGCCACTGAAGGGGTCCCGATCGTGAGTGCTCCAGCCCGTTTGGGAAATCACTCTTTGAACAGCGCCAAAGTGCAACGAGATCAGCGCAAACTGCGTATCGCAAGCGCGCGCGGCGAGCTCGGTGAGGTCCCCCAAACAAGCCAGTGACGCCGCGTCCAGCGGGCGGGTCTGCTGGCTTCGAAGTGTTCTCGCTTGACCACCGTTGAGGAACGACACTGCTTTTTTCTCCAGCTTCGGGTTGCTGGTGCAGCTTCTATGCAAGAACAGCGTCCTCCCACCATTCCGGATACGCGGAACGGGAGACCGGGCTAACTACCCATTGCGGGAGCGGAAGCTAGATCAGGTCGCGCCGGAACCTGTGGCACCGGCCTGGACTTTCTGGGGCTGCGGCGACCCCGAGACCTGGGGCGCCGTCGACACAGACCCATCCATCGCGATGCCGCGAAGAACCAGCAGCAGCACGTCTTCCAGGCTCGAGTGCCGAGTGGAGACCTCCGCTACCGGAAGACCTGCCTCGTAGAGCTGTCTCAACACATCCACCACCCCGGGGCGCCCTTGGCGCTCGACGTACATCAACGCATTCCCGGAATCGACCAGTGTGGCGCCGGCTCGGATCAGAGGATCCGGCAATCCCACCGGGCTGGAAAAGCGAACCTCGAGCTGGCGTTCGCCAAGGCGGCGAATCAGGGTGCGCTTGTCCTCGACAAGAAGCAGCCGGCCTTCGTTGATGATCCCGACCCGATCGGCCAGCTCCTCTGCTTCTTCGAGATAGTGCGTGGTCAGGATGATGGTGGTCCCCTCGGCTTTGAGCTTTCGAACGTACGACCACAATTCCCGCCGCAGCTCCACATCGACGCCGGCGGTCGGCTCATCGAGGAACACCAGCCTCGGCCGATGCACCAGGGCCTTGGCGATCAGAAGCCTTCGCTTCATCCCGCCCGAAAGAGCTCGGGTGGTTGCCTTCGCTTTGTGTTCCAGCTTCAACGCACTCAGGACCTCTGCAATCCGGGCGGGATCGGCGCGTTGGCCGTAATAACCCAGCTGGATTTGCAGCGACTCCTCAACCGTGAAGAACGGATCGAAGTTGATTTCCTGCGGCACCAAGCCCACTTGAAACCGCGGTGTCACCGGATCTTCGTCCAAGTCGGTGCCAAAGACCTTGATAGTTCCCGATGTTTTCTTCACCAGGCCACAGACGGCGCCGATCAGCGTTGTCTTGCCCGCGCCATTGGGCCCAAGCAGCCCGAAGATCTCACCTGGTCGGATGTCGAGGGAGACATTGTCCAAAGCCATGAGCGACTCGTACCGCTTCACCAGGTTGCGAATTTCGAGAACCGCCTCCGGCATCGGACTGAGATAGCCGAAAGGTTGGGGAGCTGCTCGGGTTTCGTTTAGATAGGGCCACATGGCCGAGAATTTCATTTTTACAATGCAGGACCTGCGAGTGATCCGCAGCGGAAGGGAAATCCTCAAGGGGATTTACCTTTCGTTTTTCCCTGGGGCGAAGATCGGGGTCATCGGACCCAATGGCGCTGGAAAGTCCACCTTGCTGCGAATCATGGCCGGCGTCGAGAAGGAATTCTTCGGCCACGCTAGACCGGATCCCTCGGCGCGCGTCGGCTACTTGCCCCAAGAGCCGCAACTGGACGCGTCCCTCACCGTCAAGGGCAACGTCGAGCTTGGCGTTAAGCCGGTCCGAGAGCTGCTCGACCGTTTCAACGCGGTGTCCGCCAAATTTTCCGAGCCGATGGCCGACGCGGAAATGGAAAAGTTGCTGGCCGAGCAGGCCAAGCTGCAAGACGCGATCGACGCGGCGAATGGGTGGGAGTTGGACCGCACGCTGGAGGTGGCAATGGACGCCTTGCGAATGCCCCCCGGGGACGCCGAAGTGGCCACGCTCTCTGGAGGCGAGAAGCGCCGCGTCGCGCTCTGCAAAGTGCTGCTCGAGAAACCCGATTTGCTACTCTTGGATGAGCCCACCAACCACCTCGATGCCGAATCCGTGGAGTGGCTGGAACAACACCTCAAAGCGTTTGCCGGCACGGTGGTTGCGATCACACACGATCGGTACTTCCTCGACAACGTCGCTCAATGGATCCTGGAACTCGACCGGGGAGAAGGAGTGCCCTGGAAAGGCAACTACTCCTCCTGGTTGGATCAGAAGCAGAAGCGCCTGGAGGTGGAGGAGAAGGCCGAATCAGCCCGGCAGAAGCAACTGCAGCACGAACTGGAATGGATTCGAATGTCGCCTCGGGCTCGGCAAGCCAAGGGCAAGGCACGCCTCACCGCGTACGAAGAGCTGCTGGCCGCGGCGCCGGAAAAGCGCCAGGGACCCGGGGAAATCTATATTCCTCCGGGTCCCAAGCTGGGTGGACTGGTGGTGGATGCCAAGCGCGTTCGGAAGGCTTACGGCGAACGGCTTCTCATCGACGATCTCACCTTCAAGCTGCCCCCAGGCGGCATCGTCGGAGTGATTGGCCCCAACGGAGCCGGCAAGACCACGCTGTTTCGGATGATCTCGGACGTAGAAAAGCCCGACGCGGGCGAGCTGCGAATCGGAGACACTGTGAAGCTCGCTTACGTGGATCAGAGTCGCGAGTCGCTCCAGGGGGACAGAACTGTCTTCGAAGAGGTCAGCGGTGGCTTGGATCAGATCACGCTGGGGCAGCGAACCCTGAGCTCGCGCGCCTATCTGGCGAACTTCAATTTCAAAGGTCCGGATCAGCAAAAGCGCGTCAAGGATCTTTCAGGCGGCGAACGAAATCGGGTGCACTTGGCGAAGGTCCTCAAGCAGGGGGCCAACGTCATCTTGCTGGACGAGCCGACCAATGACCTGGATGTGGAGACGTTGCGCTCCTTGGAGGAGGCCCTGCTGGAGTTCGCCGGGTGTGCGGCGTTGATCAGCCACGACCGTTGGTTTTTGGACCGCGTTGCGACCCACATCCTGGCCTTCGAGGGAGACAGCAAGGTCTTCTTCTTCGAGGGGAACTACCAGGACTACGAAGCTGACAAGAAAAAACGCCTCGGCGCCGACGCCCTCGTTCCAAAACGAATTCGCTACAAGCCGCTCAGACGCGCTTGACGCTGGCTCCCCGCTCCGCGGTAGATCCTCCGTCGTTCCGCGTACTTGCGTCCGGATCGGATGGGCGTAGAGTGCGAACCGGCTCGGTGGCGCAAAACCCGGCTGAAAAGGGGACAGGCCGCTACAGCGCTGTAGTCTATCGGAGGAGGAGGTCTTGAACGTTGGGTGACGAGCGGCCGGACGCGCTACTGAAGAGTGCGCTGGAAAAGATCGTTTACTTCGAAGCTCGATCACAGCAGCTGCAAAACGACTTGAGCTCGGCCCGCGCAGAGAGCGAACGCCTGAAGAAAGATCTGGCCGCAGCGGCCCAGCGCGAGATTCAGCTGCGCCGGCAAGTAGCGGAGTTGGAGGTCCGCGCGACCCGATCCCATCAAGAGTGCCAGGAGTTGGGGCGCGTCAATGAAGCGCTGCGAGCCGAACGCACCACGCTCCTCGGCAAAGTGATCGAAGCGGCTCGCATCCACGATGCGGACAGCACCGGCGAAGGCGCCGAGTCCCGGCTCGATCTGGCGACGTTCATTTCCGCGCTTCGAGGCGAAGTCCTCAGCAAAACCGCGGCTGAAGTCAAAGCTGAACAAGCCAAGCCACCGGAACCGCCCGCGGTACCGGCACCACCGAAGCCTCTGTCGCCCATCGCCGGGCACGCAGCGCGACTGGATGCGGAAGGGCGACTCAGAGTTTCGACCCAGGAGACACTGGATCTCTCCGCGCACCATCAATTCCCGGGGCGAACCGAGGAAACCCTCTTCGGCTTCTCCGTGCGCGAGTTGTCAGCTCCGGATCCAGCGGCGCGCCAGCGCGCCGCGGAGCGATTGAAGGCACTCGGGAATTCCGCCGCAGCCGCGCCGCTGGCGACCGCGCTGCATGGCGAATCCGATCCCTCCGTTCAGGTGGCCCTGCTCAGCGCCTTTGCCTGCCTTGCGCAGGCCGAAGGCGTTTCGGTCGTTCAGCCGTTGCTTTCTGCCCCTTCAGCCGAGGTGCGAATCGCCGCGCTCAAAGCTCTGATTGCGTTGGATCCCGCGCAGACCGGTCCCCAAGTGGCTGCCGCGATGGAGGACCCGGACGTGACGGTTCGCCGGCGAGCAGCCCTCTTGGCTCTTGGCCTCAAGGGCGACGCGGCGCTATCTCTCGGAGAGAAAGCCGTCTCCGACGTAGACCCAGAGGTCCGCCGTCTTGCCGCGTTGGTGCTCGGGGCCAGCTATGGAGATCGCGCGCGCTCCTTGCTGCTCGAGGCCCTGCGTGACTCTGAGCTGAAGGTCCGCCAGGCCGCTGCGCAGAGCCTTTCCAAGAGCCTAGGTCGGGATTTGTCCAGTCTGGTCGATTTGGACCAGGCCCAACTGCGGCGCGAGGTGCGCCGTTTGGCCTCCCTCCCCGCGGCGGCAGCCAAACCGCCGTTCAGCTCGGCTCCGCCACTGCCCACCCGGCGGCGCCAAGCTGTTTCAGACGCCAGCGGCCAAGCAGTGACGGAAACTGTCCCGGAGCCAAAAACGGCGCCGCCGGCGCGGTCCGGCCCGGAATCCTTGTGCGGGGTGATGATCTCAGAAATCCGATGCTCCATACGAGGGCGTTCCATCCCTGAGCTCGCGTCGGCGAGCCAAGTTCCGGAGGAAGTGGTCGAACAAAGTTGCCAGCTTCTGGTCGCGCGAGGTCAAGCGGTGCGCAGGGGCAGCAAGTATTTTGCCGCCTAGGAGTGCAGGAGAGAACGATGGAAGCCCCCACTTACAGCGCCAAGCAGCTTTGCCGGATCCTGGGAGTCCCCGGGACCACAATCGCTTCGCGCAAGAAGGAGCGCTTCACCTCCGAGGATCTGTGGAAGCTGCGCGCGAAGCTTTCGCGCCTGCCGGAGCCCGTCGGGGGTAGAAAGCAGCTGTTCCTCAACTTCAAAGGCGGGACCGGAAAGACCTCGCTCTCCACCTCGTATGCCTACCGGCTCGCGGAGATGGGCCATCGCGTCCTGCTCGTGGATTTGGACTCTCAGGGGCACGCCACCAAGTGCCTGGGGTACGAGGGTGAAGACTTTCCGAAGACCCTCCTGGACGTGCTGATACGCAAGACTCCGATGGAGGAAGTCATCAACAAAACCCCGCTGCCGAACCTGAGCTTCGTCCCCTCCAACCTGGGGATGAGCACCATCGACCTGTCGCTGATGCCAATGGCGGCTCGCGAGTTCAAACTGAGGAATGCCCTACGCGAGGTCCAGGGGAATTACGATCTCATCGTCTTCGACGCTCCCCCTTCCTTTGGGTTGCTGAATCTCAACGCTTTGATGGCGGCCGACGATCTGTTCGTCCCGGTGCTCGCGGACTTCCTCTCATTTCACGGACTCAAATTGCTGTTCGAGACGATTCAGAGCCTCGAAGAAGACCTCGGACATATCTTGGCTCACGTCTTCATCGTGGTGAACGCGTTCAACGCGAGCTTCAAACTCGCCAAGGAGGCTCTCGAGGCATTGCGCGAGCACTACCCTGAGTATCTGCTTTCTCAGCTGGTCCGTCAGTGCACGAAATTCGCTCAAGCCTCCAGCGAAGGTGTCCCCGTGTTCCTCAGCGATCGCGAATGCAAAGGAGCGAAGGACATTCAAGGAATGATTGACGAAGTTTTCTCCCGGCTGGCGACGCAAAAGTCGGCCAAACGGGCCGGATGACCGCCTTCCGTATGCGAGAGGATAGGGTGAGGGCAACCGATGAAAAAAGCCTTTGACCAGAACGTGTCCCGCGCCAAGCCGCGGTTGCGTTTGGGCGCCGTGGGAGACAACGTGGATTCCGCGATCGAGACCGAGGGTAGCCCTGCCGTCGAGCTCGGGGTGGCGCAACAGGCAATTGAGGTTGAACTCAACGGGCGCGCCGAACCCACCATGACCGTCGAGTCAGCCGCGCAGCTCAAACCAGAAGCGCGAGTAGAGGAGCTTCGACGTCCCGAAGCCACCAAAGCCGGCCTGGATCCGCGGGCACGAC
>Ga0126369_10000234_pt1 | contig 35537 bp, 27 predicted proteins | sample PanSoiMetaPlot_1_FD_109646 | JGI IMG/M metagenome (GOLD analysis project Ga0126369, IMG submission 109646) | Tropical forest soil microbial communities from Panama - MetaG Plot_1 | ecosystem: Environmental > Terrestrial > Soil > Tropical forest > Bulk soil | place: Panama | collected 2016-02-17
CAATTCGATATCAACGAAATCAATCGTCGCCTCGCATCGCTTGCGCCACGCAAGAACACCCGCCGCAACACCGCGAAGCGAGCCGCCGGCTGAGTCTATCGGTGGCCCTCACCGGACGCGTACTAAAAAAGCGGCGACCAAAATCTTCTCAATCACAAGCTTGAAGTCATCAGAGAACACGATGCTGAGCCTACGACGAGCTAGCTTGCTGCACCAAATTCCATCGAGCCGTAGCGAATTTTGCACATCCGCTCGATACGAGCCGCCGATCGCACAATTAGGTCAATATTGATCTTGGCCATGTCTGCTGACTGAGCATACGTCCTTAGGTATCGCGCCGATGCCGGAACGATGCCTGCGCGAGAAGCGACGAGATAGGCGACCGCCTCCGCCTCCACCTCCTTCTCGTTCTTGCCAAGGAAACAGCGATCAGGCCAACCGCTTTCCTGGTCTTTGTCGCCTCTTTGGGAGCTGCATGAACCAAGATGGCCCAGGAAAATATGTCCCAACTCGTGTGCGATTGTGACAAATGCTTCTTTTTGCTCTAACCGATCGCTCACGGTTATCCGAAAAGCTGGGATTCCGCCGGACGCAGAACAATGTCCGCTCTCCGCGTTCCTTTCGGCGAACTGCCCAAGCAGATCTCCGTTACTCCACGGCCCAATTGCGTTTCCGTGTGAGCTCGCAGTTCCAGCCCGGTTGAAACCCTGCCGCCGTGCTTCAATATCGATCCTAAAGCTTTTTTGCTTCTTGAGGTTGGAATGCAGTGCAGATAGTGCACGCGGATCGAATTTGCCAGCTACGGCAAAGGGATCATTGATTGATCCACGGTCAAACGGGGGCCCCGTGTCTTCCAACTCATACACCAGGCGAATTGGCGAAGACGGCCACAAAATAATGATTGGAACAGCGTCGGGAACTACAAATCGATCGGCTTTTTTCCATTCGTATTCCGTAGCAATAACCCGCGCTCCAGGTCTCTGGATGTACGCCATGCGAGCATTCCAAACTCCCAGGCGCCGAAAGCTCGTATTGAAGTCGAGGAACTTCTCAAATTCCTGCGGAGTGGGCAAGTCTAGGGCTTCTTTGATCAACTGACGTACTTGATGGTGCTGGTCCTCAGCACCATGCCCGGCCTGCTTCGTGGTTTCTTGGGCCGCGTCTGGGCGCTCGTCTTGCTTTCTAGCGAACGCTAAATAATCGGCAGCATGGCGCATAATTTCCTGTTTCTTCTCCGCTGGCGCTTCAAGCGCTGCCTGGAGCAGCCTCTCGGCCATGCGCCTGTAATGCTCGCTCGTGAGGCGGTCGCTCACTACTGCCCCCCAAATCGTAATCAGAGCAGTACACACTATAGTTGATAAACTTCAAGTATGTAATCAGCTGACGTTCGCGCATGGACATGCGCAAGCTGGTCGGGCAGAACGTTAGGCGGATCAGACAGAAGAAGCGGCTGACGCAGGAGCAGTTCGCGGATGTTTCCGGGTTCAGCCAACAGTACATAAGCAGTTTGGAAAAAGGCCGTCGCAATCCAACGATTATCACGCTATATGAGCTTGCCGTCGCTTTAGGTGTGAGTCATATCGATCTCGTTCGGCCGGTTAGGGGACGGAAAAGGAAGCTGAACTCCTGATATTCTGGCAGCCGATCATCAACTGCTGACGAGGCCGACCGTTTGCAGAGCTGGGGTCACGCTCATTAATCTGACTCTATGCCGAAAAAGAACAGACGATCGAGAAGCCCATGCCAGAGGTCGGTGATTTCGTCGAACTCCGAGGCCGCCGGTGGCTGGTCGAGGCTGCGGACCCGAAAGGCTCGGACTTGGCCGCCATCAGACTTTCTTGCGTTTCCGACGACGCCCAGGGCGAGAGCCTGGAAGTTCTGTGGGATGCCGAGATTGGCCCGCAAACGCTGAATGACAGCGGATGGCAGCAGATCGGTCGTGGGGCGCCGGACACGGCCCAAGTGCTCGCTGCCCATATACGGGCCGTTCGCTGGAACACGGCGAGTGCAGCCGATCGCGACCTGTTGCAGGCGCCATTTCGCGCCGGGATCAGGCTTGACTCGTATCAACTGCTTCCCTTGCGCAAGGCGCTGCGGCTCCCCCGCGTCAATCTTCTCATTGCCGACGATGTCGGGCTCGGCAAAACGATCGAAGCTGGTCTCGTGCTTCGCGAATTACTCTTACGTCGCCGCATCGATCTCGCTGTTGTGACTGCGCCTGCCTCGATGACCGCGCAGTGGCGGGATGAGCTGGAATCGAAGTTTGGTCTCTCGTTCGTCATAATCGACCGCGAACGGATCGCCGAAATCCGCCGCACGCGTGGCTTCACCTATAATCCGTGGCGCACCGGATCCCGTTTCATCATTTCGCATAGCCTCCTGGCCGATGAGACTTATGCGGCCGGCCTGCGTGACGTGCTCGGCGACTTCCGGTCGCGTGCCCTTTTCATTCTCGACGAAGCCCAGCGCTGTCCGGAGGCGCGCGTTACGCGATTTCGAGCCAGTTCACGAAGGCGGTACGTGATATCGCAGAACGGTTCGAGCACCGGCTGTTCCTCTCCGCAACGCCGCACAATGGTCATTCCAATTCCTTCGCGGCGCTCCTCGAAATGCTCGACCCGCAGCGCTTTGAGCGCGGCATCGAGGTGCGGCCCAGGGACCTGGAGCCAGTCATGGTGCGCCGCCTCAAGGCCGATCTGCGCCGTCTGGGACACGCCTTTCCGGCCCGCCGTATCGAGGCCGTGGTGCTCGATGGCCTGCCCGATGATGCTCCCGAACTCGTGCTCAGCTGGAAGCTGGTGCGGTACGGTGAACTGCGCATGCGACGCATTTCGAAGCTGCCCCCCATAAGGCGGCGCTCGCAAAGCTCGCTTTCGTCGGCTTGCAGCAGCGCCTGTTATCCTCAATCGCAGCGTTCGCGCGCACCTTGACGGTACATCGGGCGAGCCTGCAGCGGCTTCTGGATCGAGAGGTCGCGGCAGCGGAAATCAAGGCCGCCAATTCATTTGTCGCCGCTGTCTCGCCGGAAGACTCGGCCGAACTTGACCTGGAGGACAGTGCCGCAGAGCAGGCGCTTGGCGCAGACGAGGATGCTGCCACGGAAGCGGCAACCGTGGCGGGCGCGGAAGGGGCCACGGCAGATGCCCTGCGAGCCGAGTTGGCCATGGTGGACGAAATGCTTGAGGTCGCCGAGCCGGCGGCGCGGCGGCCCGATGAGCGCGTTCGCTGGCTGGTGCATTGGATCGAGCAGAACATGCTCGACGGCCGTAGGTGGAACGACCGCCGGCTGATCCTCTTCACCGAATACGAAGATACTCGCCGGTGGCTGGAGCGGCGTCTACGCGAGGCCCTTGGCGACACCGATCGTTCCGAACAGCGTATGGAGATTTTCACAGGCGCGACCGGGGCAGACCGCCGCGAGGAAGTCAAACGGGCCTTCAACGCAAATCCGGCAACCGAACCCGTGCGCATCCTCATATGCACCGACGCGGCGCGCGAGGGCATCAACCTCCAGACCTATGCTCCGATCTTGTCCACATCGACCTGCCGTGGAATCCATCCCGCCTGGAGCAGCGCAACGGCCGTATCGACCGCAAGCTGCAGCCCGCGAAGGAAGTCGTGTGTCGGTACTTCCGCTATGCCCAGCGCGACACCGATGTCGTGCTGGAGGCGCTGGTGCGCAAGACCGAGCGCATCCGTGACCAGCTCGGTTCGGCCGGTCAGGTCATCGAGGAACGCATCACGAAGCGGCTGGCCGAAGGCGGCATCTTCGAAGCGAGAAATCTCGCCCGCGAGATCGAGGAAGAAAACGATAGCGAGCGCCTCGCGCGAGCGGTCACCGAGATGGATGACGAGGGGCGAGCCCGCGATGAGCGGCTGCGGCGCGAGGAAGCCGACTTGTCTGGGGTGCTGGAGCAATCGCGCGAGCGCGTAGGCGTCGCGCCGGACGACCTGCGTCATGTGGTTGCCGCGGCACTTTCACGAATCGGCTTCGATTTCGATAAGGCAGAAGGCGATGCGGTAGGCCGGGTAAGGACATATCGTTTCGATCCGAAGGATCGTGCTTTTGCCAAGGACGCCGGATGGGACGATGCTTTCGACGATCTGCGCATCCGTCCTCGCAAGCGGGGCGAGCGCCTCGGAGAGTGGCGCCGGAAGACTCCCATCCGCAGCATCGCGTTCGAACCACCGATCCTGCCGGACCACCGGGATGCCGATAATGTGGTTCAGGTCCATGTCGAGCATCGCCTGGTGCGGCGGCTGCTGTCGCGCTTCATCAGCCAGGGCTTCCAATCGAACCTGTCGCGGGTGAGTGTGATAGAGGGGCCAGGTGCGCAGCCCAGAATTATCGTCATGGGGCGCCTTTCCCTTTATGGCCCCGCAGCTGCGCGGCTGCACGAAGAAATAATCCAGGTCACCGCCGTGTGGACGGATGCGGATCGTGCACGGAAGCCGCTCAAGCCATTCGGCGAAGTCGGCGAAGCGAAAACCTTAGACCAGTTGGAACACGCCTTGCGTGAGTCCCGTTCGGCACCCGAACGCGCTGTTGCGCGGGTGCAGGCCACAATCCGGCAGGACCTGACCGATCTCGTACCGACTTTGGAAAAGATCGCACATGAGCAGCTGGCCAAAGCGAAGGCGCAGCTGGCACGTCGCGGCGAGCAGGAGGCGAAATCGCTGGCGAATTTGCTCGAAAGCCAGCGCACCCGCATTGCCAAAGCCTCCGCCGATGCTGAAAAAGACGATCCGAACCAATTCCTGCTTCCCGGCGTGCTCGATGAGGAGCGACGTGAGCGTCAGGCCGACCGGCGGCACTGGGCGTCGCGGCTTGAAAGGCTGGAGCGCGAAATCAAGGAAGAGCCCGCGCGCATCCGCGCCTCCTACGATGTTCGCGCCCACCGCCTGGAGCCGGTCGGCGTAATCTACCTCTGGCCTGCGACCAGCTAAGCCCATGGCGACCGAGAGCTTGCGCGACCCCCATTTCGATTGGCTGGACATGCTCCAGCCGACGGGCCTCGTGGTCGGCCGCAATTTGTTGCGTGAACTCGGTCTTGTTCCGGAGCGCCAGACAAAAGTGCAGAGCGCCGAGGCTGAGGCGTTCATCGAGGTGGAGACTGACAAGCCCGCGCTCAAGGACCCTTGGGGCTTCGTCGCCACCGTGCTTGGCTGGGAGGCGCGGCATGTTGCCGGCAGCCCGGTCGGACCGGCGCTTGACCCCGCTCTCGCCGTGCGGCTGCCTGAGCACGAGACGACGCTTGCACCGACCTGGGCCGTGAACGAACTCGGCAAAGAGGGCAGGCCTTGGCAGCTCCTGGTCCGTATCGAAACCGGCATCGACCCGGACAAGCGCGGCGCGCTCGCGGGTTGGGAGGCGACGGCGCATCAGCGGTTCGAGCGGCTATTGCGCGAGACTGAAGTCTTCGCCGGCCTGATGATCACCGACAAGGAGCTTCGCCTGGTCTATGCGCCGAGCGGCGAGACCTCGGGCTGGCTGAGTTTCCCGATCCGCGCGCTCGCAACAGTCGCCGGCCGCCCGATGCTCGGCGGCCTCAAGCTCTTCCTCGACCGGGTGCGGCTGTTCACTGATGCCGACGAGCGGCGCCTGCCCGCACTTCTGAAAAAGAGCCGCGACGCCCAGGGCGCTGTCTCCACCGACCTTGCCGAGCAGGTGCTGGGGGCGCTTCACGAATTGCTCCGCGGCCTCGATGCCGCCGATGCCCGTCGCATCCGCGCGCTCGCAAAGGCACGTCCAGAACATCTTTACGAGGGGCTGCTCACGGTCCTGATGCGGCTCGTCTTCATTCTTTATGCGGAGGATCGCGACCTCCTGCCGTCCCGCGCTGACGAGCGTGCCCGCGATTTATATGAAAGCGGCTATTCGGTACGCGGCCTCTTCGGTCGGCTGAGCGAAGACGCAGCGCTCAACCCAGACACCATGGACGAGCGCCGCGGCGCGTGGGGCCACCTCTTGGCGCTGTTCCGCCTCATTCATAAGGGGCATCGGTCGCATTTCGTCCAGGCCCGCGGCGGCAAGCTGTTCGATCCGGATGCCTTCCCGTTCCTCGAAGGCCGCGACGACTCCGGCAGTCCGCCGCGCGTGCTGCCGGTGTCCGATGGTTGCATATTGCGCATCCTTGAAGGGATGATGACCCTCAAGGGGCCGAACGGCCGCGAACGGCTTTCCTATCGCTCGCTCGATGTGGAGCAGATCGGCTCGGTCTATGAGATCGTGATGGGTTTCAAGGTCGAGACGGCGCAAGGCCGCTCGCTCGCGATCCGCGCCGGCAAGAACAACCGCACGCCGGTATTCGTCGATCTCGAACAACTGCTGGCGCAGAAGGGCAAGGAGCGCATCAAGTATCTCAAGGAGGAGGCCGACCGCGGCCAGCTCTCCGCGACCGTCAGCAAAGCTGTCGAAGCCGCAAAGGCGATTGCCGATCTCGCCTCAGCGCTCGACGCCATCGTCGATGAGCGCGCCTCCCCGCGCAAGCACGAGGCGGCGTCGGGCACGCCGATCCTGCAGCCGACCGACGAGCGCCGCCGCACCGGCAGCCACTACACGCCGCGCAGCCTCACCGAGCCGATCGTGCGTCATGCGCTGGAGCCGGCCTTCAAGCGGCTGGGGCCGGATGCGACGCCGGAACAGATACTCGATCTCAAGGTGTGTGATCCCGCCATGGGTTCCGGTGCCTTCCTGGTCGAGGCGTGCCGCGCGCTCGCGGCCAGGCTGGTCGAGGCATGGGAGCGTCATCCCGATAAGAAGCCGAGGGATATTCCGCTGGACGAGCAAGAGAACGGCGGAGAAATCTTTGCCAAGCGTCTCGTCGCGCAGCGCTGCCTCTATGGCGTCGACAAGAACCCGCTCGCGACCGATCTCGCCAAGCTGTCGCTGTGGCTCGCGACGCTTGCGCGCGACCATGAGTTTACGTTTCTCGATCATGCGCTCAAATCGGGCGACAGCCTAGTAGGGCTGACGCAGGCTCAGATCGCGGCGGCGCATTGGGACACCTCGAAGCCTGGCCTGCCACTATTCCGGCAGTTAGTGAAAGCGCGCGTCGCCGAGGCGATGAAGGGGCGCGCTGAAATTCAGGCCGCGCCGGACAATACGGCGCGGGCCGTGCAGGAAGCGCGACATCGGTCGTTGGAGGACCGCATCAAGGACGTCCGCCTGATCGGCGATGCCGTGATCGCGGCGTTCTTTGCAGGGGATAAGCCGCGGGCGCGCGAGGCGAAGCGGGCGGAGGTCGAGAGCTGGCTGAGTGGATCACCGGTGGCGTGGGACAAGCTGGCGGTGATGGCTGATACCTTGAAGCAAGGCGAGCACCCGCTCACGCCGTTTCATTGGGAGATTGAGTTTCCCGAGGTATTTATGCGGCATAATGGTGGGTTCGACGCAATCATTGGGAACCCACCTTTCTTAGGAGGTAAGAGCATTTCGACAAATTTCGGTGATGGATACAGCCTTTGGTTAGAAGCGATCCATGGAGGCTCAAGAAGCGCCGATCTTGTGGGACATTTTTTTCGCCGTGCTTTCGAACTAATAAGATCAACCGGAATCTTTGGATTGATTGCAACAAAGACAATTCGCCAGGGTGACACTCGTGAAACCAGCCTACTACCCATCTTGGTAGCCGGCGGTACCATTCAAAATGCAACCAGACGACTGCGGTGGCCCGGGGAGGCCACGGTAGTCGTATCGGTGGTTCACGTCACAAAAATTCGCGAAAGCATCCAGCCCATCCTAGATGCGCATCCGGTGGCCCGCATCTCTGCCTATCTTGTCAATGGAACTTACGATAAATCCCCAGAGCGGCTTTCACCGAATGCCCGACGAGCCTTTCAGGGCTCAATCTTACTTGGCATGGGCTTTACCTTTGACGACGAGGCGGCCTCCAAAGGGGAAGCAGAATCGATTCAAACTATGAAGGCGCTGATTCAAAAAAGCAGCAAAAATAAAGACCGGATATTCCCTTACATAGGAGGAGAGGAAGTTAATAACGATCCGAGACATGCGTTTCGACGTTTCGCAATCGACTTCTTTGACCGCCCCTTGCGGCGTAGCGGTGAGCTAAAGCCTTGGGCGTCAATGAAAGACAGCGAGCGGTCGCGCTGCCGAGCACGGGGCGTTGTGCCGATCGATTATCCAGATGACGTAGCCGAAGATTGGCCAGACCTGCTGAACATCGTTCGGCAAAGAGTAAAGCCTGAGAGGGACCGCCAAAGGCGGGTAGCCTTGAGGGATCGTTGGTGGCAATATGCCGATAAACGACCTGGACTTTATGCCTCTATTGAGAGATTGGCAAAAGTATTAGTCATTAACTGTGGAGCTTGCCCGCACATGGCCTTCGCCCAATTGGAGGCTAAGAGCATCTTCGCAAATACATTAGATGTCTTTGCTTTTGATGCACTATCGCCCTTCGCTGTCCTACAATCGCGTTCGCATGAAGTTTGGACCCGCTTCTTTGGTTCAACATTCGAAGACCGCCTTCGTTATACGCCATCAGATTGTTTCGAGACTTTTGTCCTGCCGCCGGATTTTATCGCTTCCGCTGTACTTGAGACAGCGGGTCGCACCTACCACGACCACCGCGCCGCGCTCATGGTCGCTCGCAACGAGGGCATGACCAAGACCTACAATCGCTTCCACGATCCGACCCAGACCGACGAGGACATCGATCGCCTGCGCGAGCTGCACGCCGCCATGGACCGCGCCGTGCTCGAAGCCTATGGCTGGCACGACCTCGCGGCGCGCGCCGAGCCCATCCCTCTCGACGAGACCAACGAGGACGACCACACCTACCAGGGCCGCCCTGTTCTGGCCCTCCGACTTCCGCGACGAAGTCCTCGCCCGCCTCCTCGCCCTCAACGCCGAGCGCCACGCCGAAGAAGTCCGCCTCGGCATCGCGCCGGGGATGAAGGGGAGGGTTGACGAGGGGGAATTGCAGGACGAGTAGACGCTGGTTTTGTCTTAGCAAGGGGCGCACCTTGCGCGTGCATGCTTGCGCCCCCAAATTTAGGCCGTTGGCTATCCGACGGGGCTGAGATGGATATCTTGATTACCGATGTAACCGAGATGGGCCAAGGCAATTATTGTGTTGCAGGGTGGGATACGACGGCAAAGCGGATGGTTCGGCCGCTGCCCAACGGAAGTAACTGGACGGCCGCTCTCCTGGATCAACACGGAGTCCTCGCCGGCAAGGTGATTCGTGCTGAGCCGCGAGGAAAGCCTAACGGGATTTATCCACATCGGACGGAGGATACTCCGATCGATCCGGGCTCGATTACAGCATTAAAAGACGTATTCTCGGACTGGCTTGGAGATTCGGCCCCGCGGGTTGCTGCTAGCTTGAACACCGGTTTTGGCGGTCACCTGCAATGGAATAGCGAATGGAACGGAGTGAGGCAGGGCGTGTACATTCCTCCGGGCGTGCAATGCAGTTCGCTGGTTGCCGTTCGCGTTCCTAAAGCGAGTCTCTCGTTGTCCGAAGCCTTCGGGAAGCTCAAGGCGACGCTCGATGATGGATCGGACAGCTATCAATTTACGGTTTCGAGCAAGGTGTTAAAGGAAGCTTGGCGCACTGGCGGTTTGGCGGCTGTGAACAGTGCCCTTCCCGCGAGGGAGAAATTTCATGCTCGCATCGGTTTGGCTCGACCGTATGACAATCCGCCGAAGTGTTATGCGATGTTGAACGGCGCTTTGTGAAGCGCCTCGATCTGGGATTTCTTGAATGCCGATCATGTCAACTGGTAGCAGTGAAGTATTTACGATCGGACACTCCACGCATTTATGGGAGCGCTTCATCGCGCTCTTGCGGAGCGCGAACATCACGGCCGTTGCCGACGTTCGTACGTCTCCCTATTCGCGGCACCATCCCCATTTCAATCGCGAGGACTTGCGCGAAGAACTGCGTTTGGATGGGATATCCTACGTCTTTCTTGGCAAGGAACTCGGCGGACGTCCTAGCGAGCACAGATTCTACTGCGACGGAGTGGCAGATTACGAAAAAATGGCGCAGACAGCTGAGTTCAGCAAAGGACTAGATCGCATCATCGAGGGTGCAAAGAAATACCGTATCGCTCTTATGTGCTCCGAGCGCGATCCACTGGACTGCCACCGATGTCTGCTGGTGAGTCGCGCCCTAGAGCAGCGCGGAGTTCGGGTCAGTCATATTTTGGATCGCGGAAACATCGTGAGCCATGCTGAGATCGAAGACACGCTCTTGAAACTTTCGGGCCGCGACACTGATGACTTCTTTGTCCCACGCTCGGAAAGATTGGCGACGGCATATCGCGAACGCGCGCGGAGGGTCGCATTTGCTGAACCTCAACCCGGTTCCGGCGGCCCGATGGCGGCTGAGTGACAATTGTGGCCAGGGCAACCGTTTCAACGATCGGATTCACGAAGACGAGCGCAGGCGGATTTTTTGAACGCCTTTTGCAGGCTAGCGTGAAGAAGGTCGTCGATGTCCGACTGCACAATACATCGCAGCTCTCAGGCTTCGCCAAGGCCGACGATCTCGCCTATTTCCTTAAGAAGATCGGAGGCATTCAGTACATGCACGAGCCTCTGCTCGCGCCGACCGACCCAATGCTCAAAGCGTACAAGAAGGCAAAGGGCGACTGGCGTGCGTATGAGGAACGTTTTCTAGGGCTGATGTCGGAACGCCAGATTGAAGATCATTTCAAGCCAGAGATGCTCGACGGTGCGTGTCTCCTTTGCTCGGAAGCTCAGCCGCATCACTGTCACCGCCGCCTAGTCTGCGAATATCTCAATGAAAAATGGGGAGGGGCGTTGGATGTGCGCCATCTTTGAAATCGCATGAACTGTACTGTAAGGCCTTGGCAGCCCGAACAACTGATTGAACCATAAGACCCTTCTTAACCAATCCTATGTTTGCAACAATTTCTTGCAAATTGCGTTTCGCAAGATTACATCGTGACCATGACTTCAATCATCGGCGCGCGCATCAAGGCCCTGCGTGAAGAGCGCAAGCTGTCCCAGGAGGACCTCGCCCGCATCTTCGGCTTCAAGGACCGGCAGACCGTCTCGGCAATCGAGAGCGGCGACCGCCGCTTGTCCGCAGAGGAGCTTCTGATCGCCGTCGAGAAGCTCGGGGCACCGCTCGATTATTTCACCAACCCGTTCCTGCTAACGGGCGAAGGCAAGTTCTCCTGGAGACAGTCCAACGTGGCGCTAAAGCGCCTCGATGCTTTCGAACGTAGCGCCGGGCGCTGGATTGCGGCCCAGAAGGTTCTGGGCCCGCAGGTCGGCAAACCCGCGCCCTATCTGCGGCGCGCCCTCAAGCTCACCTCGAAAAGCAGCTTCGAAGATGCCATGGCGGCGGGCGAGCGGTTCGCGGCCGATTTCAAGCTCGGACCGGTGCCGGCCGAACGCCTTGCCGAAGCAATGGAGCGCGAATTAGGTGTCCTAGTGCTAATGGTCGATGCCATCGACGGGGTGTCTGGCGCCGCATGTCGCCTTCCTGACCTCGATGTCGTATTGATCAATCGGCATGAAGTCCCCGGTCGGCGCAATTTCGATCTCGGCCACGAGTGTTTTCACCTCCTCACTTGGGATGCGATGCCGCCGGAACATGTCGAGGAATCGACGGAGCTGAGCAAGAGCCGGGTCGAGCAACTCGCTAACAACTTCGCTTCAGCGGTACTGATGCCCGCGGCAGTGCTCGATCGGTTCGGAGCGTGGAATGGTGACACAGTCAGCCGCTTGAATACCGTGGCTAACGCGATGCTTGTCACCGCTACGGCGCTGAAATGGAGGCTTGTCGCGCTGGGCCGGCTTACAATGGCCGCTGCACGACAGATTTCAGACGCTGCGCTACGCAATAATGGCCAGCCACCACCCCTGTTATCTAAAGACCGGAGTGACGATGCTGGGCTACCGCCGCTGTTCTCGAAGCCCTTCATGGAAGTGATTGCGCTGGCGATCAAAGACGGGCAGATGTCAGTCCGCCGCGCCGCCGACGTGCTCGACATGTCCCTCGATGAGCTGGCGGCGCTGTGCGTCACTCATGGGGTTGAAGTCCCCTTCGACCTGTGAGGGATCGATGGCGCGGCACAGGGGGGCGGTTCTGGTGGACACCAACGTCATTTTGGAATGCTGGCGCATCAATGCTTGGCGCGCGCTTGCGGGCGGTTACGGCGTGGAGACGGTGGAGGATTGCGTTATCGAAACCCAGACCGGCTTCCAGCGGCGCAAGCCGGAGCAGCAGATCGATCGTGCAGCGCTCGTCCATTCACTCAAGGCCGTCCACAAGGTTGGCGACAGGGAACGGGCAGCCGCCATTGTGCGTGAGCCGCTGTTTTCCTTTCTCGATCCTGGAGAGCAGGCGTTGTGGGCTCACGCGCTGACTCGAACGGACGCGTGGGTGCTCTGCGGTCCGGATAAGGCGAGCCTGCGGGTCGGCATCCGGCTGGGTTGCCGCGATCGCCTCGTGGCACTCGAAGGCTTGCTTAAGGATGCCAGGCATCGACCCGCCACACCGCTCAGAGCTGCATATACCTCGAATTGGCACGCGAAGACGCTTGGCGAACTCGCCGTCGGTTCACACTGACTATCTGCCTGAACACCACCCTAAGCGTTGGCGTCGATATGAATGAAACAAAGGAAATAACAACATGGCAGGTGATATGGACTTAGTAAATTGGGTTTGGTTCAAAGAACATTACATAGTAAAATATGGAAGAGTCCTCAATAAAGATGGAACTGATCTGCCTTGGAATCCAGGCAGTACCAAACTAGGACATAAACGACACCCCAATAACGCCAAGGTGTCATCAATAGTGGAAATAACACTTTTAGATATCAATGGCAACCAAATAGAAAGACGTGAACATCTGATTGCTGAATACTGGAGAAGCAAGAAGTGGTAAACAATAATGGTTGATTTTTCGCCCCTTTCTAGCGAGCACGCGATTTCCGGTCGTTTTAAGTCACACCACACACGCGCGCCGTCATCGGGACACCACGGCAGCGCTGAGAGAGCTTCCATATGACCGAATCCGCTCTAGAGGCACCGAAACGCCCATGACCGAAGTCGTACAATCCGTCGATATACGCGCGTCCATAGTCGAGAAATTCCGCCGCGACCTGATCGGCCCTTCGCCCAGATTGGAGGATGCCGATCTTGCGACTGAACGGCTGAAGGAAAATCCGTCGCGATGGTATCTCGCCGGCTTTCTTGCCCCTGCCGACGATCCGCTCGCGCAGGAAGGAGGGAAGGGCGAGGCGGAGCAGGCGGCGGTCCCGGACGACGCTGACACGGAGGTCACGGAGCCTGCCGATGACGGCGCAGGGGGCGCGGCCGGCGATGCAGAACTGCCGGATGCGCCCGTCGCCAAGCGCCGCTTTCTCCCATCCTCGATCGGGCTGACGGTCCTGCTGCCTCCACATGTCCACGAGATTGAGGTGCGCATCACCTGGGGTGATTACCGCACCGAACCGCCTTTACCGGAGACAATTCTCGTCCCCGACGATCCGGAAGCAAAGAATGAGAACGGCAAGGTCAAAAAGCGACCACTAGTCGATTGGGTGCGGATTCCACAACAGCAAACGGTGCGCTTGAAAATCGTGGATGGTCGTGGTCCCCAGGTTATTATCCCGGAGAGTGCGGCGCCGCAGCGGGTGGGCGGCGGGCTCGTGCTCGAAAGCCACTCGCGAGCGTTCGCCTTCCCCACGCCGAACGGCCAGGAAGAGGTCCGCGCACTCACAGTGTTTCTCGTCAACCGCCGCGCCATCGTGCACCGGTTCTATGCGGACGTTAGCTTCGTGTTTCAGGCTCAGATCGAGCTGATTTGCCCCGACGGATTCCGTCCGCGTGTGGACCTTTCCTGCTACAGAGCGGACGATTTCGACCTGCGGGTCGCCGACCTGCATTATCGCGGCGTTTGCGAATACGCTGTTGGCCGCAACTCCGCCGCGGCCTGGGACCCGGGTGAGGAACATGCCGGCCGCGTCACACGGGTCTGGACCGAGACCTTGCCGCGTGCGGAGGTCGAGCGTGTAGCTCCCAACCAGGATGCCAGCCTCAAGGCCGCGGTCGTCTTCGGTATGGAGGCGCTTGCCGCGCGTGCTGCGGCGGGCGGCCCGTCGCTCGATCATGCACTATCCGCGCTGCCAGTGCTTTATGCCGACTGGATTGCAAAGGAGCGAAATAAGATCGGCGCGCTGCCGGAACGGCGCCGCGAGACGGCCGAAAAGCTGATTGCCGAAATGGAGACGGCCCGCGGCCGGATTGTCCAAGGGATCGATATCCTCGCGCATAACGATATAGCGCGGACCGCATTCAGATTCATGAATCTCGCGATCGCCATGGCGGCCCGCCGACGCAATGCCGGTGCGAGCGGCGATCCTGCGGCGCAACCCGCGCCGGAATGGCGACCCTTCCAACTCGCCTTCATTTTGCTCAACATTGCGGGGCTTTCCGACCGATCGCACCCGGATCGCGAAATCGCCGATCTTCTGTTTTTTCCAACCGGCGGAGGCAAGACCGAAGCCTATCTTGGCCTTGCGGCGTACGTGATTGCCTTTCGCCGGCTCTCGGGGCCGGGTCTACTCGGCGCAGGCGTCGCCGTTATCATGCGCTACACCTTGCGCCTGCTCACGCTCGATCAACTGGGTCGCGCGGCGGGCGTCATCTGCGCGCTGGAACTGATGCGCAGTGATGCAAAATTCAAGGACGAAAAAGGGCGCCGCCCGCTCGGCGACTGGCCGATCGAGATCGGTTTGTGGGTCGGCTCGGACGCCTCGCCGAACCGACTCGGTGGCAGGGGCGACGCCGACCAGACGACAGCAGTCGGCCGGGTGCGGCGATACAGGGCTGGTCAGGACAAACGAGCACCGGCGCCGCTCAAGACATGCCCGTGGTGCGGAACGGCATTCACGCCAAACTCGTTCGCGTGCACGCCCAACGATATCGCGCCGACAAACCTGGAAATCCGCTGCGTCAACACTGACTGCGATTTCACGCGCGACCGTCCGTTGCCGATCCTTACAGTCGATCAACCGATTTATCGACGGCTTCCCGCCTTTCTGATCGCAACCGTTGACAAGTTCGCAAGCCTGCCATGGGTTGGCGAGACAGGTGCGTTCTTCGGCCATGTCGATCGCTTCGTTGACGGCGAGGGCTTTTATGGTGCCGCCGAGCCTGGCCAACGGGGTCGGCGTCTCGACAACGGCTGGTCACTCGATCCACCGGAGCTGATCATTCAGGATGAGCTTCACCTCATTGCCGGTCCGCTTGGTACGGTTGCAGGGCTTTACGAGACCGCAATCGACCGATTGGCCTCGCGGATAGTCGCTGAAAAGCAATTCCGTCCCAAAATTGTTGCCTCAACCGCAACGGTACGCCGGGCCAGCGAGCAGATAAGGGCGCTTTTCGACCGGCCCCAGACGGCGATCTTTCCGCCACCTGGAATAGATCGCAGTGATAGTTTCTTTGCCCGAACCGTTTCGGCTTCGCACAACCCCGCTCGTCTTTACGTCGGCATCGCTGCTCAGGGGCGTGGACCGAAGCTCGTGTTTCTGCGCGCACTAACGACGCTGCTGGCCGCAGCGCAGGCGCAGTTCAACGCCCAGGCCGCCCACTCCCCAGCGACGGCAAACCCGGCCGACCCCTACATGACGGCGCTTTGCTACTTCAATGCCCTACGCGAACTTGGTGGCGCCCGACGGATCGTCGAGGACGAAGTACGGGACCGCACGGCTCGATACGGGGCGGAGCGTCATAGATTGGACCCGAAGGGTAGTCCGTTTGCGGACCGGATCATCAAGGAACCGATGGAGATCACCTCACGCGTTTCGACAGATGATGTTGCGCGCGCGAAACAGCGTCTCGATTATGTGTTCGGCCGCGATGACGAGCCAGTAGATGTGGCGCTCGCCACCAACATGATTTCGGTAGGCCTCGACATCCTCAGGCTCGGGCTCATGGTCGTCCAGGGGCAACCGAAGACGGCGGCCGAGTACATACAAGCGACGAGTCGGATCGGCCGTGACTACAACAGGCCCGGCATCGTGTTAGTTGTCCTCAACCTGCATAAGCCGCGCGACCGGACCCACTATGAGCAATTCGGAGCCTTCCACCGCAGCTTCTATCGCGCCGTCGAGGCTACGAGCGTGACACCCTGGGCCGCCCGTGCGCTCGACCGTGCGCTTGCAGCTGTCATTGTCGCAGCAGCACGCCACATTGACCCGAGTCTTACGCCGGATGCCGCTGTGAAGCAGCTGAAGAACCGGCCGGCAACGCGCGCGGCAGTACGCGATGCGATTGTCGCCCGAGCACCCGCGAACGCTATTCCCGGAGGCTCAGAGCCTTTGGCGAGTTTGATCGATAGCATCCTCGATGCTTGGATTGAAACAGCGGACGCTCAGAGTGCTGGCGGGAATGTCTTCGGCTATGCGGACAGAAAGAGCCCGCATCGCCTGCTCCACATGCCGCTTGCGGCGGAAATTCCCAATCTCTCACCTTCGCATCAGAAATTCGTCGCAGGCCGCTCTATGCGGGATGTGGAGCCGAGCGTGGCTCTGAACCCGCGCGATCCATGGGGGGCCCCGATCGCCAATGCGAGTGACCTCGCATGAATAAGAACGCGCAACGCTTGAGCCAAGTCATCTCCACGTTCGGTCCGGGCGCGATGATCGATTTGCCGACCCGTTCAGTGATTGTCGGCGGCCTGGACCTTTGGGAGATGAAGGGAAATTCCTTCTCGGTCATTTCCGAGCCAAGGCTTGCGATGCGTTTGGAGCAACTGCTCAAATCGCAGGGCCGCCTGGACGACACAAAAGTCCTGTCGTTGCGAACGCCGCCGATACACGACAGCAAGCCGGGGGGACTGCCGAGCTACATAGTTACCCCAGTTTTCCCGTCCTATTTCGTCTGCGACCAAGTGGAAACGCCAACGGTCGACGGGAGGACTGTGCGCCGGAGGCGGTTGGTGCGATGGCAGGACCTCGACACTGCCGGCGGTCGACGCAAGTTCGTTTTCGATGACGGCAAGAAATCCGACGTGACACCGATCCGTTTTGTCTGCGCCTGTGACAAAGGGCACCTTCAAGATATCAATTGGAAATGGGTAGTCCATGGTGCCGAGCGTTGCCTGGAGCCCATGTGGGTCGAGGAAAGGGGCACGAGCGCCGACCCCGCCGACATGTCGGTCGTATGCGGCTGCAGCAAACAGCTTTCGCTGCAAACGCTGTTCCAGGTCGGCCGACTGGGCGCATGTGTTGGTCAAAGACCATGGCTGCTCGACCAAGACCCGAATGGCTGCGACCAAAAACTCAAGCTCCTGACGCGCACGGCAACCAACACATACTTCCCTCAGGTCTACACAGTCATCTCGCTGCCAGCCGAGGAAGACGAGCTGATGAAGATGGTCGACGAGCTCGCGGGCGAGTTGGCCAATGTTCAATCCGCCGAGGATATTACTGCCGCTAAGCGTTTCAATTCTAAGGTTTCGGCCACCCTTGGGCCTTATTCGAACAATGAAATTTATACCCGACTGATGCGTATCCGACAGGGAGCTATTGGCAACGCCAAGCAGTCGCCGAAGCTCGCTGAGTTTGAGCAGTTCGCCAGCGGTCGGCCAGAGATCGGCCAGAACCATCCGAGTGCAAAGCTCTACGCCCAAACGTTAGCTCGATCGGTGTGGGCCGATCCGAAGACAGATGCCGATCTCTCGGCAATAAAGGGCATCGTCGCGGTGCACCGGTTACGAGAAGTCTCGTGCCTCTACGGGTTTACGCGTTTCGACGCCGCGCCAACGTCTGCGGACGGGGAGCTTGAGGACGTTCAGTTGGCGGTCCGCGGCGCGCCCATTTCCCGCGACGCCGATTGGCTGCCGGCTATCGAACAGTTCGGAGAAGGCATCTTTGTGCACTTCGACGAGGCTGCTATCGACCGCTGGCTCTCGGGCATCTCAAACACGCGCCATGAAAAACTCATCGGCGGCTATCATCACTGGACCAAGCGCTTCAATGGGAAAGCTCCGAAATATCCCGGTACGGAATACGTGCTGCTTCATAGCTTGTCCCATGCGCTGATCACCGAAATTGCGCTCGACTGCGGTTATCCAGCCAGTTCGCTGAAGGAGCGCGTCTACGCCTTGTGCAGTCCTTCGTCAGGCGGCGCCTGTGACTGTTGTGGGATTCTGATTTACACGGCGACCGCCGGTGCCCAAGGAACGCTGGGCGGTTTGGTCGGCACGGCACCTTCTTTTGCGAACATTCTGCAGCGTGCATTGGAGCGATCGGCGATCTGCTCGAACGATCCGATGTGCGCCGACCATGAACCGGACGACCGCAGCGGCGACCGCGCCACCCACGGCGCCGCGTGCCATGGATGCCTGCTGATCGCCGAGACAAGCTGCGAGATGCGGAACCTGTTTCTCGACCGGAGTCTGCTGGTGGGGACGATGTCCGACGCAGAGGCAGCCTTCTTTCGGGAAAGCAACTACGTGTGATCCAAATGATTCCGTCGCTGACTAACTTCCTGAGCATTTTTGCTTCAAATGTGATCTGGCACGGTGCGATCCGCTTTTTGCTGTTTTGGTCCCTGGTGGCGATCGCTCTATTTGTGCTCGGAAGTGTGACGCCGTACTCGAACTGGCAGCTTGTGTTTGCCGTATTCAAGGACGTTCGCGAAGGTGAACTGGCTCAGATCACCGACCAGACTTTCGCGTTCGCACTCGCTTCCGGCATCGTTCAATTCGGCGCCGCGCTCGGTTTCGCTTTTCTTATCGCCCACGTCCTGCTCATTCGCGCCGCTCTATCTGCGGCAAAGCAAGTGCTGGGGCCGGGCGGAGATTACAAAGCCTTCGCAAAAAACTTCGACTCCGTTTCCCAGACGGTTCGCCGGAACGCGATCGTTGGACATGCGTGGCGAGCATTTACTGAATCGCTAGTTCGCAAAGACGACGTTGTACGGAACACCGTTCGCCCCCAGGCCTTCATCAATCTAGCCCATGCCCGCGAGCGCCTGTTCGGCCTCAAGATGATGGCGTCCATTCCGGGGTTTTTCGTCGGTCTGGGTCTGCTGCTGACCTTCATCGGCCTCGTACTGGCACTCAATAAGACGGCAGGGAGCACGACCGCCGGCTCCGCCGAGGCGATGACGCACTCCCTTAACGATCTCCTCAATGCCGCAACGTTCAAGTTTTCGACTTCGATCGCAGGTCTCGGTGTCTCGCTGGGGCTGTCACTGGCTTTTCGCACCTACCAGATCTGGATCGAAGGCGCCTTCGAGAGTTTCGGCCGCGCGCTTGAGGATCGTTTGCGGTTCCAACCCCCTCAGCGAATCGCGGCCGATTCGCTGGAGTCGCTCGAAGCCCAGCACGACCAGCTGAGGGAGATCAACAGCGAAACCTTCTTCGCCCGCCTCGGCGAATCTATTGCTCCGCGCTTCCACAGCATTTCCACTAGCCTCGATCGCACTGTCGAGGAATTAAAGCAAACTTCCCACAGCGGCGTCGACACGCTGGTCAAGAGCTTCGTCGACAGGCTCGATCACGGCGCGGGCCGTGAACTCAGTCAAGTCGTAGAAACGCTGGCCGGCCTGAGGGACGGCCTCGAAGGCATACGGACGAGCCTCGCCGGCTCCGGCCAGGACGTCTCGGATAAGCTCGCGGCCGCGGCCGAGAATCTGAGCCGCGTGGTCGCCGACGCGGGAACGGCGCTTGGTCATTCCGCGACCGGAGTCGCTGGAAAGGTCGAAAGCGTGATGGAAAGCATCGCCGGGAAGCTGGAAGCGCAGACCGCGCGTTTCGGGGAGCAGATGGCGGGGTTGCAACGTGCTGTGGCCGCCCGGATGGAGGAAAGCGGACGCATTGCAAGTGAAGCCGGAGCAGCGGCCGTCGACGCCAGCAAGCGTGCGGTCGACAAGGCGGCCGATGACACGCAAGCGGCTGTGGGCGCCATGCGGAAGGCAATGGAGGAGGTGACGCAAGACCTCAGTGCCCACATTGCCCGGCTGTCGTCTGCGCTTCAATCGGCGGAAAACGCATTCAGCGCACAGACTCGGCACATCGATGGCATTACTACGCGATCGCGCGAGACAGCAGATGCCTTCGGCCATGTGGCGGCCAACGTTCGCTCCACCACCCAGCCTCTTCTTGCCTCATCCAAACGCGTCGCCGAGTCCGCGGACACTATGGCAAAGTCGATCGCAATCTCGGTTAATGCGTTAGCGACCACGCAGTCAACCGCAAGCGGCATTGCGGAGCAGCTTGATGCTCATCTCAAGCAGATTGCGAATCTCTGGAACCAATACGAGGCGCGGTTCAAGGGCGTGGACGAGGATCTGGAGCGCGCCGCGGGACGCTTCCATGAAGAGGTTTCGCGCCACCATGAAGCGATGCGGAATTTCGTGGTAGAGGTGGACAGACATACCGGGGCCATTCTGAGCAGCATCTCCGGTGCTGTGAATGACCTTGACACCAGCATCCAAGATTTGAGCGATACGCTTGGTCCTTTCGTAAGGATGAAAGGCCGGGAGGCTGCGGAATAGGAGCCTATGGAAGATGGCCTTCAGCGAGAGCGTCAGCGCGCAGGACCACGGTGAGGGGGAAAACTATTTCGTTTCAATGACCGACATGATGGTGGGGATGCTTTTTATCTTCATCATCCTTCTGATGAGTTTTGCCTTCCTTTTCAGGCAGCAGACCGACGCCACAAGAGCGACCCAGACCAGCAAGATAGAACATGCCGACGAGATCGAGTGGCGGTTGGAGCGCATCGAGGAACGTATCAGGCAGCAAATCGAGGAAATACGTCAAGCCACGCTGCTCCGTCAGAAGTTGCTCAGGGAGATCGATGCGCTGCTTCGGCAGGAGAAGCTGATCGTACAGGTGGACGAGTCAAACGGCGTGCTGCATCTGACCGAAGATGCGATCAGGTTCCGGCAGAACGATGCAAACCTCAGCGATGTCGCCAGGCAAAATGTCGGCAAGATCGCGCGCGTGCTAGCCCGCGTGTTGCCGGCTTATGTGTTCTGCCCCAAGGGTTTGTCCGACGCGGTTTGTCAAAATCACACAAATGCGTCGGTCGAGACCGTCTTCATTGAGGGGCACACAGATACGGTAGGACCGGATGACCAGAACTGGGTGTTATCGGCGCAACGCGCGGCAAGCACCTATCGTGAACTTACTACGGTATCCCGCGAACTGCGCCAAATTCGTAATCGGAATGACCAGGAAATCTTGTCGATTTCTGGCTATTCGTCCACGCGTCCGATTGATCCTGCGAGCAACACAGCAGCCTGGGCGAAAAACCGGCGAATTGATCTCAGGTTCGTTATGGACACCGACGTCGCGACAGGCCTCGAAGAGATGCAAGGCCTCCTCGGTCGCATGCGAACGGCGATCGAGGAATTGAAGGAAACGCCCTGATGAGTCTGCGAAGCGCGGTGGAGCAACTGACATTCGTTGCCCGGCCGTTGCCCGCGCGGGGAGCGACGGCGCGTCTCGCCGCCAGCCTATCTTCCGCATCGCCAGTCGAGGCGCCATCCGGTGATCTCAACATTGTGGCGGGAAGGTTCCTGGACAATCTGAGGCTGGGAGTGGCTCCCAGCAGCGCCGACTGGAACAAGGTTGCCTGGTGCCTGTGGACGACCAGTCCCCCCATTGCGCAACATGATCTGGCCCTGGGCGCGTTGCTTGACCGCGTGGTCCACATGATCCGCATGGAGCGGAAGCGGCCCTACCGCCAGCTGGCGTCCGCATACCTCACGGACTTTGCCATCGATCGCCCGCGGTTGGAACAGATCAGCCACGTGCTGCGCGGCTACGCTTCAGCGGCGGGGGAGCCCTGGGAGAAGCTGCAGACCAAATACGCCGTATTTGACGGCGCCGAGGCCGCGGCGGGACTCGCCCGCGTCGCGTTAAAAGAACGGATTAGCGTACAAGAAGTCTTCAAATCAGCGAACGTCAGCGGTCCGATCCTTGGAGGAGAATTTGCCAGGGCCGCCCATGATGAAGGTCTCAAATTCATGTTGAGGGCTGACGTTTCGACCGCGGCAGAACACATTGACGCCGTTCGACGATGGTCGCTCCAACCTGATGAGCGACTGTTCTTCGAGAAGAGTAAAGTTGAGTTCGCACGCGCGGTCGTTCTGCCTTTTGGCCAACGGACAACCACGCGTACGGATCGCGGCGTGATCTCGAATTTCATTATCAGCCGATTTGGCGACCCCCGCACCAATCGCGCAAGATGGATCGGGATGGATGACGTTGCTGATATCCTGCGGCGCTGGCTAACCGAGCAATCGCTGCTACAGTTCCTGGATGTGGTAGATCAGATTGCTCACCAAGATACATGGACATACCGCCGCGCATTCTGGCTCGCATACCATAAGGCCGAACTGGTGCAGAATGCGTGGGTGGTCTTTGGCGAGGATGGTGCTTCGCACGCGAGACGCGCTTTCGGAAAAGAGGTCCTGTTCGGAAGGTTCAGGGCCGGCGGGAGCAAGCCGATCGAACAGGGGCACGCCGTGCTCTTGCTCGACTTCGGCCCATGTGTCGTGGCTGATTGGAGCCACAATGGGCGATGCAATATCTGGCGGAAATCCGACCCGACTTGTCCCAAAGATCTTTATGCGTCCGGATACACCTCAGATCAAATCAGGCGCCGAGCGCCGCCGTACAACACTGAAGCAACTCTAAACGGAAATGACATTTTCTCCCATCACGGATCAGAAAATTATGTCTGGCAGGACCGCGTCGCGGACCGGCTCCAGCAACTGATTGGCATTCGCATCCCGAAAACAGCCTACCGGGTTCGCTGATATGGCTGCGCATTTCCAAAGCATGATCGAACAAAATGGGGTCTGCGTCACCGTTTCGGAAAGGTCCTTGTTTGGCAAGGAGACGCCTTTAGAGCGCAAGACGTGGGCTCGCTCGCCAAAGTTCCGTCCCGCCGTTCGTGCATTGGAGGATCTCGTAGAGCGGGGCGCTGGGACGGCGACTGATTTCGAAGTCCGCCTTTCCTCCGAAGCCGCCGCCGCTCTTGCCCCCGAAGTAGCTGACTGCATCGGAATGCCGCCGCTCGCCCCCCTCGGCCTAACGGTCGCCCTCGACAGCCGGGTCGAGAAGCCGGACGGCCGCCTTCGCCTGCGCTGGACTGAGAGAACCGGCCAAGAGGTGCGTCCCGAGCGGGTCGGCCTGAAACTGACCTGGGGCGCAGTCTCCGGGCGCATCTCTGCGCCGCTGCTGCGGATCGCGCAAGCCACCGAAGACTATAACCAGACGATTGGACGGCCGCACGATGAACGGATCGCCAGCTGGATGCCGGTCCAGACGGCCCTGATAGATGCAACCGGTCATGACATCCGGTGCGACGGCTACGTTGAGACGTTCACGATTTTCCAGGCGGGCTCCTTTGCGCTCGATGTCCACGAAACTTCAAACGGCGTGGACTTCACCCCGATCCTTATGAGCCGCGACCACGCGCCCTCGCTTGAGGATGATGCGCCGGTCGCCGAGGAGAGCGGGGCGCGCACCGATGGCGCGTCGGACGCGTTGTTGTCTCCTGATGACCACCGGACGCGGGACGCGTATGTGATTGGCAAAAATCGATATGTACTGATAAATCCGGCGCTCAAGCTCGCACTGGACGTGGTCAAGGCCAAGCGTCGTAGGCCCGTGAACGACCGACGCGCCTTTCTGCGCAATCCGAAGGCGGCGCTCGCGGAGGCGCTCAATTCTGAAGCCGGTGATGTATCCACCGCATCGTTATTTATCGAGACGAAAAACTATTCTGACCGCGTCGAGGGCTTGGGACTGTGGGAACGGCCGCGATTGCCGTGGCTGGCGCGAACTCCGAATCAATGGCTACCGGAGACCGGCTGGAATGCAGGCGGCCAGCCCGTGGAAACGGAGCCGCTCACGCCCGATGAGGTTGAGCAAATCGAGCGCGACATTGAGGCTGCTGAAGTGCGTGGCGACACCCACGTTGTCGTCCGGGGCGTTCCGATCCCGGTCGATGCTATGCCTCAATTCCTTGCCAAGGAGCGCGAGCGAGCGATGGAAGCGGGCACAGATGCCGCTACGCCGCCTTCCGACGGCAGGGGCGCTAACAGGCCACCGGAAACGCCTTCAGACGAGCGACTCGTTCTTCTCATCAAGAAGACGAATTTCGACGGTGTCGACTACACCTTCACGTTAAAGCAGCGACCGACGTTTATCGCTGCAGAGCCCCCGGCCCATTGCCTTGGCTCAACGGTCTTGAAGCAGCATCAACTGGAGGGCTTCCGTTGGCTAGTCGAATCGTGGAAGACTGGCTGGCCCGGCGTGCTTCTCGCCGATGACATGGGTTTAGGCAAGACGCTCCAGGCGCTTGTGTTTCTTGCCTGGATCAGAAGGAACGCAGCCGAGGCGCGAAAACGCGGATTGGGATATATCGCGGGCAAACCGGTTCTCGTGGTTGCCCCCACGGCGCTTCTCAAGAACTGGGAAAAGGAATGTGCGGAGCGTCTGTGGTCGGAGGGGCTTGGGGAGCGGGTGGATGCCTATGGACGGGCACTCAGCGGACTCAAACTTGACGCCTCGCGCCGGTCCGACCCTGGAGAAACGCTCGACCGCGCCCGACTGCGCGAAGCGGATTGGATTCTGACGACCTATGAAACGTTAACGGATCATGAGCTTGCTTTTGCCTCAATCCCTTACCCGGTCGTGATCTTCGATGAGATGCAGAAGGTGAAGGCCCCGGATACGCTTAACACCAAAGCAGCAAAAGCATTGAATGCAGACTTCGTGCTCGGACTGACTGGCACGCCCATTGAAAACAGAATGGAAGATCTCTGGTGTATATTCGACAGGATCGTTCCCGGATATCTCGGCGATCTCAAGACGTTTTCCAGAACCTGCCGGCCGGAGGCGCCGGAAGAGCTTAAGAAGCTCAAGGCCGCGCTCGATGCTGCGCGGAACGGCGCGCCGCCGGTCATGAAGCGGCGAATGAAGGCGGATGTCCTCGATGCGCTGCCAACAAAGACTGAGGCGAAATATCCAACGGTAATGCCGGGGGAGCAGGCGCAGGCCTATCGCGAATTGATCATGGAGGTGGGCAATCGCAGCGAAAAAACGCGCCGACATATGCTCGACATCCTTCATTGCTTGCGTGGGATTTCCCTCCATCCATGCGATCCGGCCGAAATGACTGGCGCTGATCCGATCCGCTTCGAGTCATTTGCGCGCCGCTCGGCCCGACTTTGGAAGACAATAGAAACCCTGCGGGATATCAAGAGGCGGGAAGAGAAGGCGCTCATATTCATTGAGAACCTTGCGATGCAGGATGCAGTCGCTGACGGAATTGCGGGGTTGTTTGATCTCGACCGGAAGCCAGCGGTGATCAACGGCGGAACGCCTGGCGAAAAACGTCTGGCGATCGTGGATGCTTTTGCGCAATCGAGCGATGGCTTCGGCGTTCTTCTGCTTTCGCCGAAGGCAGCCGGCGTTGGCCTCAATATTGTCGCTGCCAACCATGTGATTCACTTGAGCCGATGGTGGAACCCTGCGATCGAGGATCAATGCAACGACCGCGCGTACCGGATCGGCCAGACGAAGCCCGTCACCATCCACATTCCGTTGGCCATACACCCGGATTTCCCGGGTCACTCTTTCGACGAACAGCTCGATCGCCTTATAGAGACCAAGCGTCAATTATCGCGCCATATGCTGACGCCACCGACTGCCGACGGAGATATTGAGTCACTTCTCAACGGCGCGCTCGAAAAATAGAGCTGAAATCGAGCAAGAATGCGGAACGGGCCTCACGCTGATTGGTTCGCGAGAAACGGCGAGAGTTGGCCCGACCAGGTCAAGAGACGACGCTCGCGGGCGCGCGTGCAGCCGACGTAGAGAAGGCTCAATTCACGCTCTTCCACAATCCGCCTAACATCCGGATCTTTCGCGAGACTGAGAGCGGCACGGAGTGGAACGTGAGAGTCGTCGCATGCAACCACCGCTACGGCGCGAAACTCGAGTCCTTTCGCCGCGTGGAGGGTGCCAAGGGTAACGCTGCTCGTCTCGATATTCTGGTCAGGTGAAAGCCAGGCGCCGGAAAGACCCACGCGCGCGAGCCCGGGCTGGGCTCGCTCTTCAAGCGCCTTGCGGGTACGTGCGAAGATTGCAATCTCGCTGGGACCTATTCCCTGTTTCTGCACGGTTGCGAGCCAGCTCGCGAGGAGATCAATCTCGCCGACAAGGTCCGAAGCCGATTTGATGTCTGGTTCTGGCCCGTGCAGCAAAGACAAGGTCTTGCGATCCTCAGCCTCGTCATCCTCATCGGTACGCCTCTGAAGCATCCGGTCTGAGAAACGCCGAATTTCGGCGCTTGTCCGATAGTTGACCTTTAGGCGCAGCGAGCGGCCGCGGACGTCAATGCCGGCTGCCGTCCAGGAAAAGGGCCACCGGAAGATGCGCTGGCCAACGTCACCCGCGAAGAACAAGGCGCCCGGTGGTGCGAGTGCCCCAACCAGCTTCATCTCGCGCGGTCCAAAGTCCTGGGCTTCATCGACGATGACGTGGCTGAAAGGCCGCGTATCGTCGGCCTCTATTCGCTGCCGGAGGAGGTCGCAAATGTCACCAAACGTGTGTAGCTTGCGTGACCTCAGAGTTTCTCGCAGCTCGGCAAATCCCTCCCACAGGCGACGGCGCGCCGCCGGCGTCAGTGCGGCCCCCCGCCCGATACGCGGAACGTTGCGGTACTCTTCAAACGAGGAAACGCCCCAGAAGTCGATGACCGCATCCCATTCGGCACGCAGGAAATTTAGATCGAAAGTATTGTCGAGATTGCCGCGCGCCGTTCTAATCAGGCTGTCGATGGTCTGATCATCCGCAATCTCGAGCCTTTCGAGCCGCGAGACATGAGCGTAAGCAAACGCATGCAGATGCGCGACCTCTACCCTTGCGCGCGCATCGGAAGCTGGGCCTAGCAGTGTGTCCAGACCATCCGATAGCCTCCCCGCCAGGGTCTTCGAAAATGTCGTAAGGAGCACCCGCCCGCCTTCGGATATTCGCGCGAGGCGCGCCGCGCGATGCATGGCGACAACACTTTTTCCGGTTCCCGCTGAACCGGAAATGCGCGCCGCGCCGCTGAAATTCCGCTCGACTGCCGCTCGCTGGGAAGGATGGAGAAACACCAGCCATTCGGCCCACGGCTTCTCGAGCGCTTGCGTAAGCATCTCCTGGTCGTTGACGACCCAGAAACGGCGTTGAGCGTCCGGATGAACAAAAGGATCGGCCGCGCGATGGGTTGGGGGTCCCGAACCCGGAAACGGCTGGTTGCCAGCGGCTAGCTGCAGCAGGGCTTCCTGCGCCTCTTCGGGTAAATGTGAAAGAAGTTCGAGCAGGCCGTCTTCGTCCACACTCCGAACAAGGTTCACGAAGCTTTCGGGAACGCCGAGGCTCAAGAGATACCCCGGTGACTCGCCTGCGAGAAGCCCAGGCCGTATGGTCTCGTTCGGGACAACTCGGATTTCCTTCCGAACAACTTCTTCAAGTTCGACAATTTGTGCGGCTCCGGTAATGGGGTGCACCTCAAGACGCCGTCCTTCCGCCCATTTGTAGGCGTCGTCATGGTGGCCGACGTAACAGAAGATCGATCGCGCCCTTTCCTTGAACACGACTACTCGAAGATCCCGGCTTGCTCGGATAGTCCAAAGCCTTTTGTCACGGGCGCGGTCGATACGGTGAAGCGAAAGGCTGGGGCGGGTCGGATCAGCCATGTAGTCGAATACGATTTGCTTGGCCAGCGCCTGTTCGCTCGCTGTCAGCCGGTCGAGACTCCTGTTAAAAGTTATTGCTAGCTCAAGCATTGCCTTTTTGCTCTCTTCCTGGGATTAGCCGCGATCTTCTGGATTGAACCCACCGCGTGGCTCCAGCTTCGAGCTAACTGGAACGCGGTTGGTGCGTCCCTCGCTGCCTCGAGGTCGCCGTCGATCCGAATGACCATAAGCTTTTTGATAGAAGGTATACCCAATCGATCGGGCCTACTGCTCCTGCCCATAGCTGCGTCTGTGCATAAAGCAGATTTTGGTAAGATACTCGATCTAAAAGAGCGGTATTCAGATTAAGCCGTCCGTCGTAACCCACAGAGCATAAGCAAGAACCCTGGGAGCGCTAGGAAAATCACGACCACCCCAATCCGCGATGCTGCTACCGCATTGGTGCTGGGACCAAGCCTGCCAAAACTCGCCCACTGCAGAAATGCAGCCATTGACGTGGCCTGCGGGTCGGCGTTGGTTATTGTCGGCGATGCGTCGATCGTATGCTGGTCGGCGGTGATTTCCGCCTTCAGCTTGTCGGCGCGTTCGTGAGCAGCACGGCTCGCATGGGTGTCGGTGAGCTGCCGCCGCAGCTCGGTTTCCTCGTTTTCGTATTGGTGGCAGATCGGCCCTCGTCGCAGGCATTCCCGCTCTCTGGCCTCGGCTTTCGACTTTACCGCAGCCTCAAGAGTCGCGATTCCGGCATCCGCGGCGATCGTTGCTGGCAGTTGTATAGCCGCGAGATCGCGTTCGAGCTCCTTCTTGTGTTTGGCTAGGCGATTCCTATGATCGGCCGATTCTTGGCGCTGGGCGATAGTGCTTCCGACCGTGCTGGAGAGGAATCCGTTTGCCGACAGCGCAGATGCATAAATCGCCCCGGCGCAGATCACCCAGGCAGCCGCCGACAAGCTACGATGCTGGCTTCGCCACAGCTGGACCGCCATTGACGGTAACCACAATGCTATACCATCGATCGACACCCACAACAGGGCGTATAGCGTCTGCTGCCAGACCGTGTTCCCCATGCTGGCGCCGAAAGTAGCGTTTGCGGTCAGGCCCACGACTGCCAGCCCAATTGCAAGCACGCGCCCGGAGGCGGACACATAGTCGATCCGAGCGCTATGGTGACCGAGGTCGGACGCAAGTCGTTCTGTGACCGTGAGCGGCGGCAAGGGGACGAGTGGCTTAGCATCAGCAGGCAGCTTCAGGGGCGCGATTTGCGGTGAGGGCTTCGCGCTTGCCCGTTTTAAAAAAGTCTGCGTATCCAATTGGTGGGCCACATTGGTGTCCGAAGTTGCGCAACCGACGGCAGCGTACTGCGTTTGCGCGTGTCCGTTCGGCGTCCGTCTTGCCGGAACCCGGGTGTCCGATTTCATGGCAACGACCGCAATCAGCTTGCCTTTTCGGCGTATCAGTGCTGCTCGATTCCAGCTGTCGAGCTTGCGCCGGGTCCGGCGTTCCGGCCATCCCCATGCCCGGGCCAGATGAGAAGCAGGGACAGTGATCCGTCCGCGCTCTCGCAGCCAGGCGAGAGCCTGCTCGTCGCTGAATTGCTGAGTAGGCAATGCCACGACGTTATCCGGCGTGTGATTCGTGGTCGTGTATTGCTCGACCATAGGGAACATTCCTTCCCTGCCGCGTTTCATCCGTGCTTAATTTCTATAAATGCATTGGCACTCCGCGCCACAGATCACGGCGTTGGATCAGAAACTCCAAATGAATCCGGGGACCCACAGTGAATGTCGGTGTCAGGTCGAATCTGACCCGCTTCCGTATCATCACCGTTTCTGTAGTTCTTGATCAGTGAGGCGTAAGACTGTGCTGCGCTTATGCTGGTCGCGCGGTTATAGTGTTCCTCAGTGACCCGCGGATCAGTGTGATGAAGCAGGGCGCTAGCGAGATGAGGATGCCCCTTAGCGTAAACCGCTGCTGTTGATGCGCCTGCGGTCCGAAACAGATGTGGACTGATGTCGATGCCGATCGTGGCCAGGGTGGTATTGCTGATCACGTTCTCGACACCGGAATATGTCATTGGTCCACCGTCATTCGAGGACAGCCAGAGAGAAGCCGGAGGCTCGTCGGCCCGCGACAGAACCGGTCGGTGCGTGCTGAGATATCTGTCGATCCAAGGCGTTAAATAAAACACGACCGGTCGCTCATCTGGTTTTCGCTCCTTGGTCTCGGCCGCCGCGAGCACGATCCACCAGGTATCGTTGACCTTGACGAAGCTTCTCCCAATCTGAAGTGAGGAAAAATTCTTCAAACGAATGGGATGGGCCCCTAAAAGCGCCATCATTAGGCCGCTGCGGAATTGCCGGGCGCGAGCCATCGGAGAACGGTGCGTCGCGACATCAGCTTCGGCCATCAGCGCCATGCCTGCCTCGATAATAACGTTGCTATAGACGAGGCGCCCAAACTTGGACTTGGGCTGCATCACGAGCGCGAGATCTTTCTCGATTTCCGTCAACCAAGTGAAATCCCGATCGCCCGCAAGCAGCTGAGCCATCCGGCGGAGCTTGTAGATCGAGCCATGGAGCGTGACTGAACCGACGCGCGCCGTTAATTCCGCAATATAACGGTCGACTCGATCCGGGATGACAAGGGCAGCGGCCGGGGCATTGAGGTCAAGACCTTCTGTTCGCTGCACGTGATCGAGAAAGTAGCCATATCGCCGGGCAAGATCGCTACGAGTTATGTTCTTCATATGCGATGCCGCACCGCCTCTCTTCAGACGTTCAGCCGGTTGGCAGGCGACCCTCCAAGCCGAACGGTCGGCCCCGGGCCACTGATCAAGCGGTAAGGATCGAACCGCGCAAGATTGCTCGCGGGCTTTCGCTGGCGGACTCGAAGACTTCTCCAACATGGCAAAATCCCGGTTCAGGTCAGCTCGGGGATAAATCTCATTTTCTTTCGCACGATGTCGCCGAAGGTTTTAGTGGCTTGCATGGTCTCAAGCCCACAATAGAATTTAATTGTGGTTTGGATGCTGCGGTGTCCAAGGAGCCGCCGAACAGTCTCATAGTCACCCGGGTGATGCTGGAGATAAATGGCTGCAGCGCTGTGTCGAAATTGATGCACCGTGATCGATAAGCCAACGGCCTTTTCAATGCGTTCAGTTATCTGACCACTGAACGTCTTTCTGTCCTTGCATCCGCCATTCTCGCCGGGGAACAGCCAGAGGTCATTCGACCCGCGCAGCAACGACGAGCGAAAATCGTGAACGTATTCCTCGATCAGGCCTGTGAGTTCGCTGTCGAATGGAAACTGGAGGTCAACGCGGTTCTTTACATCGTAATGCGGGAACACCAGCATGTAAGGTGAGTCGAGCCCACCGGGCTTGATGAGATTTTCGTCCAGCCTGATGTGGACGAGGTTACTTAGGCGGACTGGAGCAAATGTGAGGATTGCGACGGCGGCTGCCATCTGGGCGGTGACGGCAGCCTTGATCGGCGCATGACCCCGTAATGATCGCGCCTGAGCCATCAATACGCGGGGGAGATTGATCACCTCGCTCCACACATTGCCGCTTTGGACTTGGCGGATGACGGCCAGATTTTTTTCGGTGAGTCCGCCGCGTCGATAGAAATCGAGGGAGGCGCGCATTTCATCGAGCCGTTCCAGCCCGGCGTCATCGACACAGCCGGTCTCCCGGGCGATCGACAAGAGTTTCTGGCCGAGCTCAATGGTGTAGATGTTGGGCTCCTCGCCGTTGGCCTTCCAGTAGGCGTCGATCACCTGCTCGACCACGTCGGGGTGCAGCAGGGCCCCTAGTGAGGTGAGGCTGGTGATCGGGGTGCCGATTCGGACCGCCTTTCGAGCGAAGGCAAAAAGTTCGGCTCGGCATCGGCGAATGGTCGATGTCTTGCAGGGCCGGATGCGCTTGCCTTTGGCGCTGCGCCTCACCCGGGTTAACCCGGCCAAGTACGCATCTGCGTCCGTCCTGAAACCTTCCGGGAAGTCGTCCTCTGCCGGCTCCTCCTGGGCCTTGATGGGCGGCTCCAGAAGGCGGCAACGCGGCCAGCTTTCGACAGTGTCGGCGCAGCGGTTCCAAGCCCGTGCGATGGAGCGCCGGGCGCCGACATCACGGGCGAGCGCGGTGGTCTCCGCCCGGTAGCGCATGTAGATGTTGATGACGACCTCGTCGACCGCCGCCGGTTCGATCCTTCGAGCGGAGCAGTACCTCATCAAGGACGACAACACCGAGCGCGCCCGTTGATCGGGCAACCGATCGCGTAGCCGCATCCACTCTGGCGTCAGCGGCATGCCGCGGCTCGGCAAACCCCGCATCCCGGCGAACCACTTCAACGCCGCCTTAGCATTCGACTTGTGGTTCGCCAGGGTCTTTGGGTTGGCGCCCACGCGCGCATGGTGCAGGCGATCGATCGCAAACCGAGCCGAAGTTAAGCGGGCCGGAATGCTATCCATCGGCCGGCCGACCATTTTGGCGATCTGGCGGAGCCAGCAGACCCATTGCGTCCGTGTTTGGGGTGCCAGCTCCATCGCGGCTTCGATCGCTGCCACAGCATCCGCGAAAGACGGCTCCAACAGGGTGGTTTCGCTCATTGGGATCGCCTTCTTCGGGTTAAACGAGTCACCGGGGCGGACCACGATGTATTTTGATGTATTTTAGGAAACTGTCAACAGTATATAGGCTTCATGTACTCCTATATAAATTCCTAATCTAGTTTTATCGACGTTGTAGTTCGTAGTATTTCGTTGCATGTTACAATATTATATTTCATTTGGCGGCTCGCCTGCCTCAGCGCCCTTCACGATTATCTCTGTATTTGCGCAACGTTCCTTTTTTATATTTGATAAGCTTTACCCCTACCCGTATGAATGCGGGGCCGGTCCCCTTGCGGCGGGCCTTGACAAGAAAGCTCTCCGAGACATCGAGAAAGTTTGCGGCTTCGGGCGTGTCCAGCAGCTTCTCGTTATCGTCGGTCGGGCCAGTGGGCTTGGAGTGCGCGTCTTTATCGGTCATCACGAGAGCCTTCCTGCTTGCGCGGTGGTTGGTACGCCTGGATGAAGACTGTTTGCTGAGGCGCCCGCTTACGCGGATCATCGCCATCGGAGTTAGACACCGATGGCCCTTGACTTGTCAAGCCATCGGTGTTTAACACAGATGATGAGAATGCTGATATGGCGACGCTGAGCGAACTCGTAGACACCGTCGCGGAGGTCGAAGGCATGGATCCGCCGACGGTCGCCCTGATTGCGAGGTACGCGCGGGAGGCGGGGTTCATTCAGAAAAAAGGGAGGGGTCCTTCAGCAGCCCATATGGGCATCACAGATGCAGCCAATCTGCTGATAGCAGTAAACGCTTCAGCGGCTGCGTTTGATGCGCCCGCCGTGATCCCTCGGTACCGGGACCTTATGAACTTTGACTACAGCCGCCCCCCCAAAGTTTGTGGAACTTTTGGAGACGCACTGGAACTGATCATTCAATCTGCCATCGAGGGCGAATTGCCTAAGACTTTTTTGTCCAAGAACGTATCAACCACGATACGTGATGCCTTTCGGCACGGCTCCGGGATCGTGACGATAGAATTTCGCAGGCCAGAGCCTTCCGGAGCAATCAGTATCTTTACCAGCTCTTCTCTGGTTTCGAGAAGTAGTGCGAAAACGCGTCTTGATTCCTTCTTTTCTCAAAGCCGCCAATGGAGCAAGACGTTTTTGAAAACGGGCGATCGCACCGACGAGACGAGAATCGGACTTCGCACGATCTTGTCCGTGGCAAGAACGCTCAGATCAAGCCAGCAACACGACCCAAAGGCGTAGTGATGGCATCTTCCTGCTCTCCAGCCTCGTTGGCGACCACGTGCCATCGGCTGGGAAGCCGCGGCATACATCCGCAATTACAATACGTTGGAAGCACAAACCAAACTTTCCGGCGTCCCGCATGAAGATGGGAGAGAAGACGCAGCCACAAAGAGGGCTCGCAGCGTACGGTTCCGAATGTGAAGATGACATGCCACGACGTTCCGCCAACTTGACTCAAGCCGACATAGCCCGGGCAATTCGCGCGGCGAAGCAGGCTGGCGCGGAATCTGTGGAAGTCCGACCCAACGGTACAATCATTGTGCTATTGAAAAATCCGCCGGTAGCGCCGCAAGAACCGCTGCCTGTAGACCACGAAATCATCTTGTGATCCCATGCCTCGACCACGCCCGCCGCACCTCCACCGCGAGACAAGCCGACACGGTGTCACCACATGGTATGTGCGCCGGGGCCACGGGCCACGGATCCGCATTCGAGCGGTATTCGGCACACCGGAATTTGAGGCAGAGTACCGGTCAGCTCTCGACGGGACGACAGTTGAGCGCGCGAAGAAAGCGGCGGTCGGCACGCTTCAATGGCTGTGGGAGCGATACCGCGAAACGACGGCTTGGACCGCACTTTCACTCGCAACCAGGCGCCAGCGCGAGAACATCATGGTCGGCGTCCTGAAGCAGTCCGGCCATGAGCAGGCAAGCGCGATCAAGCGCCAGCATGTCGTCGCTGGTCGCGACCGCCGTGCCGGCACTCCAGCGCAAGCCCGTCACTTCCTGGACGTAATGCGCGGTCTTTTCCGGTGGGCAGTCGACGCCGGGCACGTCAAGGCGGACCCGACCCGCGATGTAAAGAACCCAGTGCAACCGAAGAGCGGCGGCTTTCCGGTGTGGACCGAGGACGACGTGGCCAACTACGAGTCCTGCTGGCCCATTGGGACCAAAGAGCGCGTATGGCTTGGAGTTCTGCTCTACACCGGCTTGCGCCGCGGCGACGCAGTGCGCCTTGGACGCCAGCATGTCCGAGATGGCGTGGCCACGATCAAGACCGAAAAAACTGGAATCACAGTTACCATTCCAATCCTGCCCGCCCTCAACAAGATCCTGCAAGCTAGCCCGTGTGGGGATCTCGCTTTCATTTGTGGCGAGAACGGCCGGCCGCTCACCAAGGAATCCTTTGGTAACCTGTTCCGCGAAGCCTGCAACGCTGCGGGTGTGACGAAGTCCGCGCATGGCGTGCGCAAGATCGGCGCGACCCGCGCGGCCAACAACGGCGCCACGGTTGCGGAGTTGGAAGCGATCTTTGGCTGGCAGGGCGGCGGCATGGCTTCACTGTACACCCGCGCGGGTGATAGAGCCCGCTTGGCAAAAGGTGCGATGTCCAAGCTTGCTGGAACGTCCGATGAACAATCTATTCCCGCACCTCTTTGAAAAGTGCGGGAGGCGGTGAAAAAAGATCAATAATCTCTGCTGCTTAGATTTTGGGTGGTGGGCGCACAAGGACTCGAACCTTGGACCCGCTGATTAAGAGTCAGCTGCTCTACCAACTGAGCTATGCGCCCTTTCGCAATGTTTTCAGCAACTTAGGCTATGAGCGCATTCTTCTTAGCCATTGCCTAGTCATAAACGAAAGATGCCCGCGAAAACTGGGGGCAGTGCCGTTCGGCCCGGAGGAGATAGCCGAATGGGGTTGATTGGGCAAGGGCGCAAAGAAAAGCCCTCCGCATTTGCAGAAGGCTACCCGCAGAAGCGTCCGAGGGGATCGGTGGTCACCTGCGCGGATCGGGCAGGCGGACACTAGGGCCTGTCCTCAGTTAGGCTGACCTCGATGCTATTTAGCTGCGGCCGGATGATATCTGAATCGAAAGGGGAACGGATCGGAATCGCATGGGGAACATCGTTCTTTGATGCTGGTGCGATGCGATTGGGGATTCACGAATCACCGATTGTCTGACTCCTGGGAGGTCGGCTTGAGGAGGGCCGACCGATGGAGCGC
>Ga0126369_10000235_pt1 | contig 35411 bp, 29 predicted proteins | sample PanSoiMetaPlot_1_FD_109646 | JGI IMG/M metagenome (GOLD analysis project Ga0126369, IMG submission 109646) | Tropical forest soil microbial communities from Panama - MetaG Plot_1 | ecosystem: Environmental > Terrestrial > Soil > Tropical forest > Bulk soil | place: Panama | collected 2016-02-17
CCCAGCGCCCACCGCCAAGCTGGGCACCGATCCTATCAAGCCCATTCAGGTTAAGACCGTGAAGGTCAAGCTGGCGCCGACAGCGGCCGCACTGGCCTCCACTCAGATTGTGGTGCAGGACGCCGCGCGGGATCGCGCGCCCCTTGCAACCGCGACTTCGCAGGTTGCCGCAGTGGAGGAACCGAAGCGAGACCTGATCGCCGAGGCTATTCGCGAAACCACGCCGCCCGAGAGCGCACCTCGACACGCGATGCCCCCAGCTCCCTCGCTCCATTCCGGCTGGATGATCCAGGTCGGCGCCTTCGACGTAGAGCGCGAAGCACGTGAAAGGCTCAGCGCTGTCCAGGCCAAAGCGGGTCAAATACTCAAGCGCGCAAGCCCATTTACCGAGGCGGTTGTGATGGGCGACAAGACGCTTTATCGCGCGAGATTCGCTGGCATACAAAAAGATCAAGCAGAGGCGATTTGCCGGCAACTAAAACGTAACGAAATCACTTGTATGACCATCAAGAACTGACGGCTCAACGGCCAAATTAGAGGTAAAAAAAATAAAGACCGCATAACTGTGCGGCGACAAACTGCAGGAGCTTGGTTCCGTTTCGTTGGCATTTGACGAGGGTGCAAATCCTTGGCGTAAATGCGTAGGAGTTATTGATGGCGTCGAAGCAGCACATCCTTCGCTTCATTGACGCGGGCAGCAAGATACGTCGACCCCCCCTGGTCGGGATGCAATTTCTTCATGAGCCCGCGATGGGCCCGTCCAATTTCCTCGGCACTCGCGCCCGGCTGAAGGCCAAGGATTTGATAGGCCTCCTCCTCCGACATTTTTCCGGACCGCGGCGCGCCTCCGCGCCCCGCTGTCGCACCGTCCTCAACGTCCTCACGCCATCGGGGATGCCGGCGGTCAAGATACGCTGCCAGTAGGTTACGGCTTTCCTCGTCGAACTCGCTAAGCAGACCCACCAGCACGGATGACTCGAGCGCGTCGAGCGATGTACCCTTGAAGCGGCCGGCAATGATCACGCCGGTCATCGCGCCGGTGTCGTGATCAAGCGTCATCTCGACGAAATTGGAGCGCACGCGCGACGCTTGGCCGCTGCTTCTTTGCCCAGGCCACCAATATCCGCGCATTCCCGCTGGAAGCCAGCCCAGCAGACCAAGGCCCGTGACGCAAAGCGGCACCGCCGCAAATACCTGTCCGCGGGATCCGAGAAATGCCGCACTGGCAAGCGCCAGAACGCCGCCCGCCGTCTTGCCAACCTTGATGAGATACCGCGGATCGCTGTTGGCGAAGGATTTGAGCAGCCACAGTACCAGGGCGAGCGCAAGAAGGCCGATAAACAGCGTCGGCATAATTATTTCATCTGCTCCAGCAGCCGCATCGCACCGGCATTGCGCCGCGCCGACAGATCGCCAAGCGCCTTCAGACCGCCCGCCGCAAAGGCCGCGACCGCGCGCAACAGTTCCCGCAACTCATGGGCCGCTCCGGCATTGAAGCGACAATAGGCGCCGCGCGTCAACTGCGCGATCTCGCGGAATGTCTTCTCGACCTCCGCATCGTTCCCTTCCTGGAACACGAAGGCTGGAACGCCGCGCAAGCCAAGCTCTCCCGCCCTGGCACAGATCTCGTCCACCGTCTCCTCCATCGCGTCACCCACGTAAACGAGGGCCTGGACCTTGGCCTTTTCGGTCTCGCGGCGCGCGTGGCTCAGCACCTTGCGAATTTGCGTGTGGCCGCCACGGCAGTCGATCTGTTCCATCAGGGCGGCAAGGGCCGCCGGCTCCGATACCCAACGCGACGCCCGGCATTCATTGAAGCCGCGGAAGTAGATCAGTTGCACATCAAGTCCGCCGATCGCCTGGGCTTCCAGAAACATCTCGCCCTGCAGCTTGCAGGCGGTATCCCAGGTGGGCTGCCGGCTCATCGTCGCGTCGAGGGCAAAAATCAAACGACCGCGGTGACCTCCGGGTGCGGCGCGCTCGATCGTGCGCACGCGCTCCAGAAAGACATCAATTTCGCCACGCGAAGATGTTCCGGCCGGCGTGGTACCCTCTCCGATCGGCGCCGGCGCGCGATCGTCCGGAGACTTCGCCATGTCTTGCGACCCTTTTTGGCCGGCATCGGGACGTTTCGGCTGCCGACTTATAAGTGGCCGTCGCGACCGTCCGGCGCAATGGGGTAGATGGCCGGGCAGTCGCCTGCGGGGATTCTCTGCGAGTCTGAGCTTACGGAACGACAAGCCTCGACGATCAAATTCCCGTTCTGATCGTACATATAATAGACCATGATCCGTTGCAGCGGCAATCGGGCCACGCGATAGTCCCACCTCCGGATCACCGCGTATCCGTCGATGCTACACTTGAGCACTCCGGCGTACGGACCGACATCCGCGTTTTCCGGGTACGGGATCGAGATGTTGACTGCAAGCAACTTGGCGGACCGGTCGCCTTGAGTGGCATTCTCCATTGTGGATCGGACCCAGTTCGTCACGGCGGTCTTTGTTCTGGCCTGCGCCTCGCCAGATGTGCATGAAGGAAATTTCTGTGCGACCGCGATTTCGGGACCGCCAACAACAGGCAACGCACTGCACAGTGACGAGACCAGAAGGATGTTTTTCGACATGATGCACCCTCCCTGCGTCATGGGGTTATGTACCCGGCCCGCTTTAGCAGGACGGGAGGAGGTGATAGCGCTTCAGACCTTCCCTCCCCTCCCCGCCCGCATGCGGAGAAGGATCAGGGGGGCCACCCATCCCGGACTGCCTTCGGCAGTCCGACCCTCCCCCACACAGACGGGCCCGTTTTAACGCCCCGTCGTGTCAATTCGGCAGGGTGAACGCGATGTATTCGCCCGAATAGCTGCCGCCGCTGACCGCCACCACGACGTACTGCTTGCCGTCCACCATGTAGGTCATTGGATTGCCGCTCTGCGGGGCCGGCATGAACACGGCGCCGACCTGCTGTCCGGTCGCCTTGTCGTAGGCCCGCAGCATTGCGCCGCGCGGATGCTCCGGTGTGGTCGTTGCCACCGGGTCGCCCATGACGACCAGGGTCTTGGTGATCACCAGGCCGACGCCCGAGGTCTGTGCCTGGCCGGTTTTCGGGATATCGAGCCCCTTGAGAGCCGCGTGATTGCGCACCTGATCGGGGGTGTCGCCGTGGGGCACTTGCCATTTCACTTGCCCCTTGTCGAGGTCGATGGCGGAGAGCAGGCCGTAGGGCGGCTTCGTGATCGGCAGCCCGTCCACGTTCAGTCCCCCGAACCCGCCCGGGGGCGGGGACGCGTTTGCGGCCGCCGGATTGGTCCGCGCCAGACGCGCCCGCGCCTCCGTCTGCGGTGCACCGGCGGCGCAGCAGTCGCCCGGCCCCAATATTTCCCGGAATTGCTGTCCGGCGACCCCGGCAACGTACCGGATGTCCGAGAACTCACCGGGCGGCACCACCAGCGAGCGAACGCCCGGCGTATTTCCGGCCGGCATGTAGGCGATGTGGGTCTCGGGATCGTACCCGAAGCCCGGCCAGTTGGTCGCGGTACCGGTGACGATCGCACCAAGCGTGCCCTTGGCGTCGCCGAGCGCACCTGGCGCAAACGGCGATGTCACTACCTTGTACCGCTTGAGGAACTCGACTGCCTTTTGCCGCAGTTCCGGGGTGAAGTCGATCAGATCGTCGGGAACCTTGCTGAGGAAGTTATTGGCGTAGCGCAGGCCATCGGGTGGGAACGGCTGTGTCGGCGACGTCTTCTCGCCCGGCAGATCGGACTGTGGTACCGGCCGCTCCTCGATCGGCCACACCGGCTGCCCGGTCACGCGATCGAAGACGTAGAGCCAACCCTGCTTGGATGCGACCGACACCGCTTTGACGGGGCGGCCGTTGACATTGATGTCGGACAGAATCGGCGCCGATGTCATATCCCAGTTCCAGATCGGATGATGGACGAACTGGAAATGCCACTTGCGCTGGCCGGTCTTCAGATCGACCGCCACCAGACTCTCGGCGAACAGATTGGCGCCGGGGCGGTGTCCGCCGTAATAGTCCGATGTCGGCGTTTCCACCGGGATATAGACGAGGCCGAGTTCTTCATCGACCGTGATATGCGCCCACACGCCAGTGTTGCCGTTGTCGACCCAGGAATTGTTCTCCCACGTCTCATTGCCGAATTCGCCCGGCCGCGGGATCGTATCGAAGCGCCACAGCTGCTTGCCGGTCCGCACGTCGAAAGCGCGCACTACGCCTTTGGTGTTGTTGTGGGTCGGGACGGTCGCACCCTCACGCATAGAGGACCCCACGATCACCACATCGCCGGTCACGGTCGGCGCTGCATGGATGCCGATCTCGCCGCCTTCCAGATCGATCTGTTCATTGTTGCCCTTCACGACGCCGACCTTGATGTCGAGAATCCCGTTGTCGCCAAAGGAAGGGACCAGCGCGCCCGTTTTGGCGCTGAGCTCGACAAGCCGATAGCCGGTAGTCACGTAGATAATGCGCTCGTCGCCCCGCCCATCCGTCCAGTAGGAGACTCCGCGTCCCGATAACTGCCGCGCGGACACCTCGGCGCGGTGGCCCTCGCGCAGGCTGTGCGACCAGATCAATTCACCAGTCTTGGCGTCGAGCGCCACCACCGAGCGCCGCGTGCCAGCCGTCGTATAGAGCACGCCCTTGACCATGACCGGCGTGCCTTCGAGTTTGTATTCCGGATAAGGCCCGAACGCGTCGGTCTTGAAGCGCCACGCCACTTCCAGCTTGTTGAAGTTCGCTGCGTTGATCTGATCGAGCGGCGAGTACCTGGTGAATTTCACATCAGCTCCGTTGGTCGGCCATTCGCCATTGCGTGTCGAGGGCTGACCCTGGCCAGCAAACTGTTGCGGCGTCGGCGTACCGACGAACATTTGGGCAACGACCTGTGGAGCCCCCCACATGATCCCGCTGGCAGCTAAGACCAACGCCGACGCGGACAGAAGGAATTTTCGCGACATTGTTCACTCCCCGATTTGTGAAATTTTCTTTAACTGACGCACAGAAGCTCAAGAGATAGCCGGCACAACTATAGGACAAAATGCGGGCACACACCAACGTGCTGTGAGATGCTTTGTGCCGTGAAATGCTTCGGGAAGTTCGCCCTGAAATTCCGGATCAGTCTGGCTGCTGCAGTGACCGTAGCCACTATCGCTGACCCAGCTCCACGATCTCTGGCTTCAATTCCCGCCCCGCCACCATGACGCGCGCCAGTGACATCGGCAGGCTGAACCGGCGCGGCCCGGCCGAGCCGGGATTGAGGTAGAGAACCCCGTCGCGCGTTTCGATCGACGGCCGGTGCGAATGCCCGAACACCACCGCCGCGAAGCCGGCGGTCGGCGGGTCGAGGTCGAGGTCGGCGATATTGTGGAGCAAGTAGAACATCAGCTCACCGACCTCGACAATGTCGGTGGGCGGCAGGTGATCGGCCCAGGTTCCAATGTCCACATTGCCGCGGATCGCGACGGTCGGCGCGATATCGCGAAGCCCGTCGAGCACCGCCGCACTGCCGACATCGCCCGCGTGGATGATGAGATCGCAGCCGCGCAGCGCCGCGATGGCCTCCGGGCGGAGCAGTCCGTGGGTGTCGGAGATGACGCCGAGGCGGAGATTGATTTTGCTCATGCCTGCAGCGGCACTTCGAAACTAAGGATGCGTCGGTTTCGCCAGCGCCTCGATCTCCTGGTCGGTCGGAAAGCGGCCGAGCCGCCTCTTGGAGAATTTCAGTTCGCCATCGATCGTAATCTCGAACACGCCGCCGCTCGACCGCACATAAGCGATCTCGGCGCCGGGAACCTGTGCGAACCTCGCTCCCACACGGAGAGCGCGCGGCTCATAGTTTCAGGACACGCAATATTCTATGACGATGTTCATGGCATCCCACCGACGGCGGTGACGAAGTCGACTTCATACGCTATTTGCGGTCCGCGCGTCGAGGGGCCGTCGCGGACGTGATAGGATTTCAAATGCTGATACGTCATATGTCGTACAGAGCAGATTCCGATCAGGTTGAAGCAGCTGAAACCGCTCCCAGGTCGTGGCCGGGCCTTGTCCCACCCACCTCGATTGTCTGCTCCGTGTCTTGAATTCGGGGTCGCCGGGACAAGCCCGGCGACAACACCTGGATGTGATCCAACGCTTAGCCATGATTCAGAGCGGTTGAAATCCGCGGTAGGCTGTGCGGCGTCCGCACCATCTTGGTCCAGGAACTTTTGGAAGGCCAAATGACCGAAGCAACCGCCGTTCGGGATTCCGTCCCCCTCCCCCGCCACACCGCACGCAGCGACTTTCTGGGCCATCCGCGTGGCCTTGGGTTTTTGTTCGCGACCGAGATGTGGGAGCGTTTTTCCTATTACGGAATGCGGGCGCTGCTTGTGCTTTACATGGTCAAGTATGTGCTTCAGCCTGAGACCGCCGGACAGGTCATCGGGCTGGCGGCGCTCAGGCATGCGCTTGAAGCGTTGCTCGGTCCGCTCGACGTTCAGCCGTTCGCGTCCAACATCTATGGCATCTACACGGGGCTCGTCTATCTCACCCCGATATTCGGTGGGATCCTCGCCGACCGCGTGCTCGGACATCGCCTCACAGTGATCATCGGCGCATCGCTGATGGCGCTTGGCCATTTCATGATGGCTTTCGAGTCGCTGCTGTTGTTCGCGCTCCTGTTCCTCATCCTCGGCAATGGTGCGTTCAAGCCCAACATGTCGAGCCAGGTCGGAGAACTCTATCCGCGCGGTGATCCGCGGCGCGATCGCGCCTATTCGATCTTCTATGTAGGCATCAATATCGGGGCATTTTTCTCGCCGCTCGTGTGCGGCACGCTTGGAGAGCGCGTCGGCTGGCATTACGGTTTCGGCGCTGCAGGCGTTGGAATGCTGATCGGGCTCGCGATCTATCTCGCCGGCTCCTCGCATCTGCCGCCCGATCCACTTCCCGTCAAAAGGGCCAGGTCGGCGTCCGACCGCAGGCCGCTCAATCGCGACGAATGGCGCGCCATCATCGCGCTCCTCATCCTATTCATTCCCACGAGCCTGTTCTGGGCAAGCTATGAGCAGCAGGGCAATACCATTGCGCTGTGGGCCGATGCCTACACGGACCGCACCGTTAACCTATGGTTCTGGAGTACCGAGATTCCGACGACTTGGTTCCAGTCCTTCAACCCGTTCATGATCTTTGCATTCACCCCGTTTGTGGTCGCTTTGTGGGCGCGCCAGTCGGCACGCGGCAGCGAACCTTCGACAGTGATCAAGATGGCGCTTGGCTGCGTCGGTTGCGGCGCCGCGTATCTGATCATGGCGGCTGCGGCGTTCCAAGCCGGGGACGGCAAGGCAAGCTGGCTGTGGCTGTTTGCCTTTTTCGTCGTTATCACCACCGGCGAACTCTACCTCTCGCCGCCCGGACTGTCGCTTGTATCCAAGGTTGCGCCGCTCCGGTATCTTTCCATGATGATGGGCACGTGGCTCGCTACGAGCTTCGTCGGCAATTTCGCCGCCGGCTATCTCGGCAGCTTCTGGTCGTCCATGACCAAGCCGAACTTTTTCCTGATGATCGCAGTTGTTGCCATGGCCGCCGGCGCGGTGATCTGGGCGTTCGATCGACCGCTCCGTCCGGCGCTAAGGCAGGGTGGGTAGAGTGGCGAAGCCGCATGGCTCCTGCAGCCACCGCGCCAGCCAGAAGCCGTCACGGCCAGCCTCAAACGCCACCGCGACCCGCTTGATCGCATGCCCAGCCTTGATCGCCTCGTCGCGCCACCGCTCAAGCAGCGCGAGCAGCCGCTCCCGATCAGCCGTCAGCTTCTTGACCGGCTCGCGCTTCACGCCGGGCACAACACCCGACACAACCCAGCTCTTCAAGCTCAGTTCGACCACGGCAACAACCGTGCTATTCTGATCAAAGGCGACGAGGGAGCGGTTCAAATCGTTCCTTGGCATGGGGCGCTTTCCATCTCTGGTTTCCATCAACAGCGATGGTGCCACACCCTCGCCGCCGCCGCGCCCCATAGAATCTACCCGCTGAGTAAGAATTCATGCGGTCCCGCTGCTTCCCGATGCACGGATCGGCATTGCGGCAGGGGCGTGCGTGACTTATTCTTCACGCGTTGACGGCCGATTTAAGTGGCCGGACGCGATCGGCGTCCGCAGGCTCTCTCGGAGATGGCCGGCGGAACGTCCTGCCCCCGCAAAGGGGATCCCCGACACGCAGATCTCCGAGGGAGGATCGAATATGCGGATGCGCAATGCGCTGCTCGCGAGTGTTTGTCTGACGTTTGTATTAGCGGTAAATACCACCCCCTTGCTGGCCGAAGGTGCCGCCGCGCTGGCCGGCCAGGTCACTTCGAACGAAGAAGGCCCGATGGAGGGCGTGCTTGTGACCGCCAAGAAGGCGGGCTCGACCGTCGCCATCACGGTCGTCACCGACAGGGAGGGCCGCTACAGCTTCCCGGCATCGCGCCTGGACCCCGGTCAATATGCGATCAAGATTCGCGCTGTCGGCTACGATCTTGACGGCAAGGGCGCGGCCGATGTCGCCGGCGATAAGACCGTCAACGTCGATCTCAAGCTCAAGAAAACCCGCAACCTGTCCGCCCAGCTCACCAACGCCGAGTGGATGCAGAGCATACCGGGCACACCCAAGCAGAAGGACATGCTGCTCAATTGCGTGAGCTGCCACACGCTCGAGCGCATCGTAAGATCGACCCACGACCCCAAGGAATTCATGCAGGTGCAGGCGCGGATGGGGACCTATGCCAATCAGAGTGTTCCGACCCGGCCCCAGAAGCGCAAGGCGGAACGCCTGCTTGAGGAGCGAGGCGACGCCCGCAACAAGGCCCAGGAGGAGCGCGCCGAGTTTCTCGCCTCGATCAATCTGAGCGAGACCGAGACGTGGGATTACCAGCTCAAGACTTTGCCGCGCCCGACCGGCGTCGCCACTCAGGTGATCATCACCGAATACGACCTGCCGCGCGACTCAATCGAGCCGCACGATGTCATCGTCGGCAAGGACGGCATGGCCTATTACACCAATTTCGGCGAGCAGAATCTTGGCAGGCTCGACCCCAAGACCGGCAAAGTGACGGAAATCCAGCTGCCCGAACTTAAGAAGGGCTGGCCGCAGGGCTCACTCGGCATCCGCCCCGACCACGACGGGAATCTCTGGTTCGGGATGATGTACCAGGGCGCCATCGGCAAGCTCGACCTCGCTTCGCAAAAGGTTGAGACCTTCAGCCTGCCGCCCGAGATGAACAAAGACATGGCGCAGGTCAACATGGTGCGACCCGAATCGTCCGCCGTTGACGGCAAGGTCTGGTCACAGAACAACGGTTTCGCGGCCCTGCACCGCCTCGACCCCAAGACCGGCACAATCGAGACGATCGCGCCGTTCGCGAACTCCAAGGCGGGCGAGAACCACAACATCTACGACATCATCCCGGATGCCAACAACAACGTCTATTTCACGGACTTCGCCCAGCAGCATCTCGGCAAGGTTGACGCCAAAACCGGTCAGACCACGTTGTTTGAGCTGCCCACCAAGGCTTCGGCGCCGCGCCGGGGCATGATGGACCCCCAGGGCCGCATCTGGTTCGGTCTCTACCGGGGCAACAAGATCGAGATGTTCGACACCAAGACCGAGAAATTCAAAGAATGGGAAATGCCGACCGCTTTCGCGTCGCCCTATGACGTGACGATCGACAAGAACGGCGAGGTGTGGACCGGCTCGATGCTCAATGACCGCGTCTCGCGACTCAATCCTGAAACCGGCAAATTCATCGACTACCTGCTGCCGCGCGAGACCAACATCCGCCGCGTCTACGTGGATAATTCCACCACGCCGGTGACATTCTGGGTTGGCAACAATCACCAGGGTTCGATCATCAAGCTCGAACCGCTGAATTGAGGATCGGTAGGGCAGGTTAGGCGAAGGCGTAACCCGCCGCTGGCCCGGCGGATTACGCTACGCCGATCCGCCCTACGCGGCCGTAGGATGGGTTGAGCAAAGCGAAACCCATCATCGATTACGCCGCGGCACTGTCCCCGATGGGTTTCGCTGCGCTCAACCCATCCTACACGTACTATCGCGCCCGCGCATGATTGCGGGTGCCGCATCAGCAAGGAATGAGTTGCCAATTCGAGAGCGACCCCTTCAGGGAGGTACAAATGTGCATTCGCCTTTTCACGTTCGCCGCCGCCCTGGCGGCGTTTTGCTTCACCACCCATGCCGCGAACGCCCAGGCGCCCGCGGCCCTCGCCGGCCAGGTATCGTCTGTCAAGGAAGGCGCAATGGAAGGCGTGGTGATCAGCGCCAAGAAGGCGGGCGGCACCGTCACGGTGAGTGTCGTCTCCGATGCCAAGGGTCACTACAGTTTTCCGGCTTCGAAGCTGGAGCCCGGCCAATATGCGCTGACGATCCGCGCGCTCGGATATGAGCTTGACGGGCCGAAGGCCGCGGAGGTTGCGGCCGGCAACGCGGCGACGGCGGACATAACGTTGGTTCCGACCAAGAAGCTGCCGCTGCAGTTGTCCAATGCCGAATGGCTGGCGAGCATGCCGGGCACCGACAATCAGAAGAAAGCGACGCTCGGCTGCATCAGCTGTCACGACCTCGATCGCATCGTGGGATCGATGCATACCGCCGACGAGTTCATGCAGATCTTCGAGCGCATGAGCGGTTACTACCCTGGCAGCACGCCGGAATTCCCGCAGCGCCTCAATGGCGATGCCCGTCGCCAGGTCGGACAAGGCCCGGGCGCCCGGGCGCTGGCAGAGTTTTTCGCGTCAGTCAACCTGAGCCAGGATGAGACCTGGACCTATGAGCTGAAAGGATTCCCCCGCCCGACCGGCCGTGCCACCCGCGTCGTCATCACGGAGTACGATTTGCCGCGCAAGAAGATCCAACCGCATGACGTCCTTCTCGACAACGAGGGAACGGTCTGGTTCTCCCACTTCGGCGAAATGTTCCTCGGCAAGATGGACCCGAAGACCGGCAAGGTCGATCAATACCCCGTACCGGTGATCAAGGCCGGTTTCCCGATCGGCACCCTTGACCTCGAGACGACCAAGAGCGGCGACATTTGGCTCTCCCTGATGTACCAGGGCGGCGTCGCCCGGTTCGACAAGAAGACCGGCACGTTCCAGACATGGTCGGTACCGCAGGAATGGCAGACCGATGCGACCCAGCAGGCCTTCGTGTCGCCGAATTCGTCGCACGTGGATGGCAAGGTGTGGGTGAAGAACTCTGACCGGGCGCAGATTTTGCGGCTCGATCCCAACACGGGCGCATGGGAGAATTTCGGCTCGTTCAACAATCCCAATACCGGCAACCGCATCCAGTCCTACGGTATTCCCGTCGATCCGCAGAACAATCTCTATCTGCTCGACTTTGCCGCGAATGGCGTCGGCAAGCTCGACAAGAACGGAAAGCTGGTTGGTTACTATCCCGGCAAGATCGCCAACTCACGCCCGCGGCGCGGCCGGATCGATGACCGCGGGCGGCTCTGGTATGCGGAATATGGCGGCAATGCCATCGGCATGCTTGATCCGGCGACAAATTCAGTGAAGGAGTGGACACTCCCGACATCCTGGGCGCAACCTTATGACGCGGTGCTCGACAAGAACGGCGAGGCCTGGACCGGCTCGATGCTGAGCGACCGGGTCTCGCGGCTCGACCCCAAGACCGGAGAATTCGTCGAATATCTGTTGCCGCGGAATACCAACATTCGCCGCGTGTTCGTCGACAACACGACCACGCCGGTGACGTACTGGACCGGCAATAATCACGGTGCTTCGATCGTCCAGGTCGAGCCGCTGGACTGACGCAGAGCCGGCGCTCTTTCCAGCTACGTGTCCTCCGCCACGCGGCTGAGGAAAGTGCGGACCTGCGCGCGCCGCCGACGCTTCTCCCTCTCCCCGTAAGCGGGGAGGGGTGAGGGGACCTTTCCACAAACTCAGATTCGCGGAGAGGCCCTCTCACCCGGAATGAGCGCGAAGGACGCGCTCATTCCGACCTCTCCTTGCAAGCGGCAGAGGTGAAAGCCCCTAATTTCCGCTCCCATGGTTTCCCCTCCGATTCGGGGAGCTTTGCTTTTCGGCGGGCAGCATGACAGTTTCGCCGTCGTGAACCGGAGTTCGTCATGCAACTCGCAACCAAGGTCGCAATCGTCACCGGCGGTGCGCGGGGAATCGGGCTTGCCATTGCTAAGCGCTATGCGGCCGAGGGCGCCAAGGTGGTCATTGCCGACATCGGCCGCGCGGCGGGAGAGGACGCCGCCAAGGCCCTGAGCGGTGCGGACGCCAGATTTGTTCTCACCGATGTCGGCGAGCGACGCGATGCCGAGAACGTGGTTGCCCAGGCCTGCGACGCGTTCGGCGGTTTGGACATCCTGGTCAACAATGCCGGAATTGTCCACGGTGCTGATTTCCTCGACCTGGAGGAAGTTGACTTCGATCGCGTGCTTCGCACCAATCTGAAGGGCGCATTCCTTGTCGGGCAGGCAGCCGCCAAACGCATGGTGGCGCAGGTCAAGGCCGGCAAGCCGCCGGGCGCCATTATCAATATGAGTTCGATCAATGCCGTCGTGGCGATTCCTAATCAGGTGCCCTATTGCGTGTCGAAGGGCGGCCTCGCGCAGCTCACCAAAGTGATGGCTCTCTCGCTCGCACCCTACGGCATCCGGGTGAACGCGATCGGGCCCGGCTCGATCATGACGGATATCCTCAAGACCGTGGCCACCGATCGTGAGGCCAATCGGAAAATCCTCGCCCGGACGCCGCTCGGCCGCATCGGCGATCCCGAAGAGATTGCCTCGATTGCGGTGTTTCTCGCCTCCGGAAACTCAAGCTATATCAGCGGCCAGACAATCTATGCCGATGGCGGCCGGCTGGGGCTCAACTACGTCGTGCCGGTGCCGGATGAAATGACCGGGTAAGGGCGGGGTCCACGATCGCCTCGAACTCCCGCTGGGGTGATCGAAACGACCATGGCTACCAAGCGCTCGCCTGCATTGGATCGGATCGACATCAAGATACTGGGTCATCTGCAACGCCACGGTCGTTCGACCATGCAGGAACTCGCCGTGAAGGTGGGATTATCTCCACGCGCGAGCCTCGATCGGGTCCGGCGACTGGAGGCGGCCGGGATCATCACGGGCTACCGTGCCGTCGTCGATCTTTCCCGTCTATCACGGCCGGTCAACGTCTTTGCCGAAATCGTTCTGGCGAAACACGCTCAACGGGCTCAGGTGGAGCGGCGCCTCGCCACCATCGAGGAGCTTGTCGAGTGCTGGGAAGTCACCGGAGCGACGGATTATCTGGCGCGGTTCATGTGCCCCGATCTTGCGGCTTACGAAGCCTTGTCCACGCGACTGATCGATGACCCCATCCTCGGGGTCTCGCGGATCGTGAGCCACGTCGCGCTGCGCCCGGTCCGGCGCTTTGCCGGGTATCCCGAATCGCTGCTGTCCCACCGACAGCGCTGAACGGAATTTCCAACATCCAGAGAGGGGAACTGCTGCGCCCCGCGATTTGCGCCGCAATCCGGCCGGCCGACCGCCGAATCCGCTGCGCGCCGTCATGTGTTCCGCCGCCCTGGCCGCGGCCAATCTTTATATTGATTTCAAAGGGATCGAGGTGATCCGGAGTGCCCCCGATGAACACAATGGAACTCGAGAGCCGCCACAGCGCTCACAATTATGAACCGCTTCCTGTCGTGCTCGCGCGCGGTCAGGGAGCCCATATGTGGGACACCGGCGGCCGCCGCTACGTCGATATGATGAGCGCCTATTCGGCTGCAAGTCACGGCCATGCCCATCCGCGCATTCTGGCAGCGCTGGAAGCGCAAGCCCGTCGCCTCGCCGTGCCCTCGCGCGCCTATTACAATGATCGCCTGGGTCCATTTCTGGCCGAGCTGACCCGGTTGACCGGCCTTGACGCGGCGTTGCCCATGAACACGGGAGCCGAGGCGGTCGAGACCGCCATCAAGGCCGCGCGGCGATGGGGCTATCGCGCCAAGGGGGTGCCGCGCGACCGTGCTGAAATCATCGTCGCGAACGGCAACTTCCACGGCCGCACCACCACGATCATCTCGTTTTCTTCGGAATCGGAATACCGGGAGGGCTTCGGGCCCTTCACGCCAGGATTCTGGAGCATTCCGTTCGGCGACCTCGCGGCGCTGGAGCAGGCCATCAGGCCGGAAACAGTCGCGGTTCTGGTCGAGCCCATCCAAGGGGAAGCCGGCATCATCATTCCGCCGGCGGGCTGGCTCAGCGGGCTGCGCCGCCTGTGCGATGCCCACGATCTGCTGCTAATCCTCGACGAAGTTCAGTCGGGGCTCGGTCGCACCGGAGCGTGGTTCGCGTTCGAGCACGAAAATGTGCGGCCTGACGGACTCGTGCTTGGTAAAGCGCTCGGCGGCGGCGTGTTGCCGGTCTCCGCATTCCTGGCCCGGCGCGAGGTGATGGACGTGTTCACGCCGGGATCACACGGCTCGACGTTTGGCGGCAATCCGCTGGCTGCGGCCGTCGGCCTCGAAGCGCTCCAGGTGATTGCGGATGAGGGGTTGGTGGAGCGCAGCCGGGTGCTGGGCAGCCATATGCTGGAGCGGCTTCGCGCCATCAGAAGTCCCGTGCTGAGGGAGGTCCGCGGGCGCGGCCTGTGGGTGGGCGCCGAAATTGATCCGCGTTTTGCAACAGCGCGGCGGGCCTGCGAGGCATTGCTGGCTAAGGGTGTGCTGTCCAAGGAAACGCATCACACGGTCGTTCGTCTGGCGCCGCCGCTGGTGATTGCGCGTGAGGACCTCGACTGGGCCCTTGATCGCTTTGCAGAGGTGATCGGGGATCTGGAGCGGCAGCGAACGCCGCTGGTCGCCGTCTGATCTACGGAATCAACGGAACGCAAGGAAATCGTCGCCATGACGCCAACGATTGCGCGCTTTCTGATGTGTCGGCCCGATCATTTCGCGGTCGACTATGCGATCAATCCGTGGATGAACCCGGCAAGCTGGGCGCGGGACAGCAAGATTCTGGTCGATGCCTCGCAGCGGGAATGGGCGGCACTCTATCGTGCGCTCGCCGGTCTCGGTGCCACCATCGAATTGGTTTCGCCGGTGCCCCATCTTCCCGATCTGGTGTTCACCGCAAATGCAGCGGTCGTGCTCGATCGCAAAGCGGTTCTGGCGCGATTTCGTTATCCGGAGCGGCGTGACGAGGAGGAACCCTTCGAGAGCGGATTTCGGGCCCTGCAGGGGCGCGGGCTCATCGACACGGTTACAAAGCTGCCCGATCATCTGGTGCTCGAAGGCGCCGGCGACTGCGTGTGGGATCGCACACGCAACCAGTTCTGGATGGGCTACGGTCCCCGCTCGGATCGCGACGCCATCGAGCCGATCAAAGAGCTCTTTGAGGTGGACGCCGTCGCGCTGGAACTCGCCGACCCTCGATTCTATCACCTCGATACGGCCCTGTGCCCGCTGTCACGCGGCGAGGTCATGTTCGTTCCGGCGGCTTTCACACCGGAAGGACTGGCCCGCATCCACGAGCGCGTCGCCCCGGCGCAGCGAATCGAGGTCCCAATGGAGGACGCATGCCGCCTTGCCGCCAACGCGGTTTGCGTGGGCGATACCGTCGTCACTTCGGCTTGCGGCATACCTTTGCGGCTCGAGCTCGCAGAGCGCGGATATCGTGTGATGACGACGCCGCTGACATCGTTCCTGCGCAGCGGCGGCGCCGCGTTCTGCCTTACCCTGCGCTTGGATTGGCGATCAGATATCGGCTCCGTTGAGGATGCGGCGGTCGCGTAACCGGTGGTTGGCGCGCATTCCCGCTGAAACTCGTTCAGCATCATCGCCGGGCTTGACGCGGCAATCCCTCTTCACGCGAAGAAGATAGACTCTCGCGGGTGACGGGCGCAGCGTGATAGTACTGAAGCGTGGATAGCACTATGTGTCAAAGAGCGATGGTTACGAATGCATTTTGGCACTACCTCTTAAGCAAAACTGCGATGCAGCCTTGGCGCAGCCGTTGCGGAATTCGAGCATCGCCGGATGGTTGATAGAATCGCTCGACGTGTATTCAACCACGCTTGTGCTTGTTACATCTGCTTGTCACAAAAGCGCCGGTCTTGCCGAGCCAAGCACAAATTAGTGGCATGTTTCGCAACTTATCGAAGGCTCCGGCATTGACTTTCCGCTGCCCGCGCCTATGTTCCGGCTACGGCTGGCTCGGTTGGCCGCCCATTCGCACAAAATTCATTTGTTCGAACTCTGGCGCGGTCGTTAGCACCAGACGCGTGAGGTTTTGAGGCTTCATGTCATTTTTTGATCTCGGCTTGTCCGATAAGGTTCTCGCGGCGGTAACTTCTGCGGGCTATATCAAACCGACCCCGATCCAGGAACAAGCGATTCCACATGTTCTCGCTGGGCGAGACGTGCTTGGCATTGCTCAGACCGGAACCGGCAAGACGGCGGCGTTCGTGCTGCCGATGCTCGCCAAGTTCGAACAGGGCCGCGCCCGCGCCCGCATGCCCCGAACGCTTATACTTGAGCCAACCCGCGAGCTTGCTGCTCAGGTTGCGGAAAGCTTCGATAAATACGGCGTCAACCACAAGCTCAACGTTGCGCTGCTGATCGGCGGCCTGTCCTATGACGATCAGGACAGCAAGCTCGTGCGTGGCGTCGATGTGTTGATCGCAACGCCAGGACGTTTGCTTGATCATTTCGAGCGTGGTCGGCTGTTGATGTCCGGCGTGGAACTTCTCGTCATCGATGAAGCTGATCGTATGCTGGACATGGGCTTCATCCCGGATATCGAACGTATCTGCAAGCTTGTTCCGTTCACCCGCCAGACACTGTTCTTCACCGCCACCATGCCAGCCGAAATCCGGCGCATCACCGAGCAGTTTCTCCACAATCCGGTGCGCGTCGAAGTTTCCCGTCCCGCCAGCACCGTTGCTTCGACCACGCAAACTTTAGTGAAGACCGGCCGCGAACCGCATGAAAAACGGGAGACGCTGCGCTCGCTCATTCGCGAATCGATGGGCCTCAAGAACGCAATTGTCTTCTGCAACCGAAAGCGCGACGTCGCGACCTTGTACCGCTCTCTGGCCCGTCATGGATTTTCTGCAGTGGCGCTTCATGGCGACATGGACCAGCAGGCCCGCATGGCGGCGCTGGAGCAGTTTCGCAAAAACGAGGTGAAGCTGCTCGTCGCCTCCGACGTCGCGGCGCGCGGGCTCGATATTCCGGATGTCAGTCATGTCTTCAATTTCGACGTGCCGCATCATCCAGACGATTACGTGCACCGCATCGGCCGCACCGGTCGCGCGGGACGCAGCGGCGCAGCAATCACTATTGTTGCACCGGGCGACCTGAAGGCGGTGACTGCGATCGAAAAACTGATCGGCCAGTCCATATCCTGGGCTGGCGATGGCGCCGTCAAGTCGGAAAAAGTGCCTGCCCGCGGAAACCGCAAAGGCCGCGTGCCCGCGGTGCGCAGTCACAAGCCAGCCCTCTCCCCGACGCGCGAGGAAAAGGTTACCGCAATCGGCAACGTCCGTTCGCGGCGCGTCGCGGCCCCGCCGCTGCATCCGCACGGCGAAGCGCCGAATTTGGCACATTTTCCCGCATTCCTGCTGCGGCCGGTTCGCGCTAAGGCGTAGCATCGCGACCAGCCTGCCGCGCCGAACCCGGAACCGTAACCCCTGGACGATCCTACCGCACCGACCCAGGGGCTAGGGATTTCTGCCGGACTTGAGCTTGTAGGAGACCACTCAGCACATCATGCATCTATGCCCGGCTTCGGCGTGCTGGTCGGATTTGAAGTCAGAGAGGTATCAGTCGCATTACTACGGCTTCAGGTCGAAACTGCAAAGCGGGTCATCCGATTCTACAAGGTGCGACGAACCGCATCCCAAGACGCCTTCTCGAGGCGCTCTCCCTCGAGTAGACCGTGACGCACGCGAAAATAGTCAGGCGGTTTCCAGATGCCGTGGAATGATCGATCGGGACGTTGCACACTCGCGGAAGCCGCTTGCCTTTCTCCCGTTACCTTCGTGCATGCGCTGCTTGTCGAGTTCGCGAACTGTTGAAGTGACAAACAATTGACTCTTCCCGCGAGGCGTGAGTCAATTCGGCTATGCCCGTTGCGTCGTCCGCCTCGTCGTCCACCAACCCGGAGCGCGACGAACGGGTATTTATTGCAGCCTTCGGGCTTATGGACTCCAATCAGGACGGCGAAGCGGTAGCCGCATTTATGCGGGTGCGCGCCATCCTTCATCGCCACGGTGGCGGCTTTCGCCGCCTGCTCGAACGCTCACATGAGGCAGAGCGGCTCAACGACGAGCTGGGGCGACAAAATGCACAGTTGGTCCGTGAAAATGCCGCGCTCCGTGCGCGCGACAGCCGCCCCGCATCGCCCCGCCCGACATCGCGATCCCCGATCAATGAGTGGGGACCGCTTGTGATGCCGGCCATCCCGGAATTCAGACATTGGGATATCGGCCTAATTGGCATCATCGTCATCGCGACCCACTACGGCCTTCTTAGCTTCACGGCCTCACTAACATTGACCGCGACGATTTTGATCAGCGCCGCATTCGCGAAGTGGTTCAGCCCGATCCGGTTCCTTGCCGGGCTCGTCCTCGGACTGGCGGCTCTTGGTATAGTTGTGTTCAATCGATCGGCCTCGGCCAGCGCACCGGCGCTCGCTGCTGCCCCCGCGCACGCGGTCGTGACAGCCGCTGTCGTGCCGGCCGCCGTCGTGCCGACTGCTACCGTCCATGTGTTCAACGACGCAGCGCCGCCCCACCCGACATTCACGGATTCGATGCCGCCCCGCCGGGTGTCGGTCGAGCCGCGATCGCGGCACCAGGGTGTGCAAAGGACCCACTGCGGTCCCTATCGCCTTCAGCCGGGCTTCACCTGCCAAGCGAGCATCCCATGGCGACGGACTTTCTTTCCAGACTTCGGGCGGCCACCGAGCATGCGCTACAACTGACAACCAGCAGAACGGCTCGCGCCGACACGGGCACCCCCGCGCGATCGATCTTTCCGCAATTGGCATCGAGAACTGCGGACCTCGCGCGAGCTGACGCGAGCTGGCAACCAAAGCCCCCTCTCATTCGCGTAGAAATTATGGCGAGCGGCCCGTTTGATCGCCTGCTTGGAGTCCGCAACGCGGTCAATCGCTTGCAAGACAATCTCGTGGCGGCCATTCGCAAAGGCACGCTCGAATTGCGATTGACGGAGGTTCGGCAGGCGTGCCGGCACAGTACGGCGTGGAGCACGAGGCCCGTAGACCCCAGCGCCAGTACGACAATGTGGCAGTGTTTTGCTGACACATCCGCCGAGCAAGGTCGGATCCTTTTTGCGTCCGCATTTCGCGAGAGCCTCCGCAATCAGGTCAACCACGTTGTTGTGTTCGGCGACCGCTTCGACGATGGGCTTCTGTTCTTAGGCTCGGCCATACGAGCTTTCCGCCGACGGGGTATTCGCGCGTCGATGTTTCATCTCGGTGGCGATTTCAGCAGCCGGAATATGTATAAGCTCCTCGCTGTCAGCACCGGCGGGATTTTCATGCACCTGTCCAATCAGCACAGCCTCGAGGCCATCTTGCCGGTTGTCGCAGCTTTTGCCCGTGGCGACCGCGCGCGCCTTGATGCGCTCTCGCCTGCCGCTCCCGAGGCCAGAGCGCTCATGGCCCGCCTGCGCAGGCGTTAGTGTGCTGTGACGAACACTTGTATCGGTTATTCCGGGTCCCGAGCACAGCGAGTGAGCCCGGAATCCATAACCCTTGGTCAGCACCTATATGCGACTACGCTGTCCTTGAGGGGGTTGGCACCGGCAGCGCTGACGCGTTATCTGTTTTTTATCCTTCCTGCCGGGGATCTTCATGCCCAATCTCAATCTCTCTGTCGCAGTCGGCGACTATGATCGCAATCGCCCGTTGATCAATGGCGCTGTCCGCATTGACGGGGTCGATCCGCTGTTCATGACGTTGTCGCCGGAGGAAATCTTCTTCCGCGCTTTCCGCTCGGTCGATTTCGATATCTGCGAATTATCGCTGTCGAGCTACACGGTGAAGACCGCGCTCGGCGAATGCCCTTATGTGGGGATTCCGGCCTTCGTGTCGAAAGCATTCCGCCACACCTCGATCTACGTGCGCACCGACCGCATCAAGGAGCCGAAGGACCTCAAGCGCCGCAAGGTCGGCGTGCCGGAATATCAGCTCACCGCCAATGTTTGGGCGCGGGCGATTCTGGAAGATGATTTCGGCGTAAAGCCTGCCGACATCCATTGGATTCGTGGCGGCATCGAGGAACCCGGCCGCCCCGAGAAAATCGCCGTGAAGCTGCCGCCGGGCGTGCGCCTGGACAACGCTTCCGATGGGGCGACCATTTCGGGCCTGCTCGAGACCGGCGAAATCGACGGCTTCATCGCGCCGCGCCCGCCGTCATTCATCGAGCGCGGCCACCCCAATGTAGGCTGGCTATTTGCCGATCCGGTGGCGGCCGCGAAGGACTGGTACCGGCGGACGAAAATTTTTCCGATCATGCACCTGATCGGCATTCGCCGCACGCTCACCGACAAACATCCGTGGCTGCCGGTCGCGGTGTTCAAGGCATTCGAGCAGTCGAAGACCACCGCACTTGCGTCGCTGAGCGACACGTCCGCCACCAAGGTGACTCTGCCCTTTGTCGAGGAAACCTTGAAATCGGTGCGCGAACTGATGGGTCATGATTTCTGGTCCTACGGTGTCGAGCCGAACCGGAAGGCGCTCGCGTTTTTTCTGCATCACCATCACTCGCAGGGCCTGTCGCCACGACTGATGAAGGTCGAGGAGATGTTTCATCCATCGGTGTACGAGACGTTCAAGTTGTGAGTTGTAGCCCGGATGGAGCGAAGCGTAATCCGGGAACGGCGGTTCAATGGTCGAAATCTCTGCCGCAACTTAAGGCTGGCCCCGGATTACGCTTCGCTCCATCCGGGCTACGAAGCCACCATCACCTCTGTATCTGCACCAGCTCCGCCACTTGCTCCTTCGTGAGCGGCGTGGCGACGAACTTCAGCGTCACGGCTTCCGCCATCAGCGAGTCGAGCCCGTGGATTTCGTCCGGATCGACCAGCGACTTCGGGAAGAACTCGTCGCGCACGCGCTTGGCGACGGCTTCGCTGACGCCAGCGAACTCGCCATAGTCTTTCATGACCTGCGGGTTATCGCCGTACATGTAACTAACCGTTTCGCGGTAGCCCTTCATGAAACGGCTGATCGCGTCCTTGCGCTTCGCGAGTGCATCTGCATTGGCGACGATGACGCGGATGGTCTGGCCGCGCACCAGCGCGGCGTCGGTCGCGCGCGCCACCACGCGGGTCTTGCCCTCCTCGATCTCTTTGAGGCCGAACGGCGGCGAGGCCCAGCCGACGTCGACCTGGTCGGTCATGACGGCGGTGAGCGTGGAGGACGGATTGCCGGTCGCCATCGGCTTCACCTTGAGTTTGAACTCGTCGAGGAAGGCACGCACGATGCTGTTGGTGGATGAGCCGTTGGTCGAGTAGGCGATCGTGTTCTTGTCGGTGAGATCGGTCAGCTTTTTCACCGGCGAGCTCGTCTTGGCGTACCAGTAGTCGGCAGCACCGGTCGCCTGCGCCCCGATGATGCGTACCGGCGCGCCCTTGGCGTAGGCCGCCATCGCACCCAGCGTCCCGACCGCAAGGCCAACGTCGACGGCGCCGCCGATCACCGGCTGCAGCGTCTCGCCGCTGCCCGAGGTGTAAACCATCTCGAGTTCGACGCCGTTCTTCTTGAAGATGCCGGCCTTGGTGCCGAGCTGGGCGATAGCGGTATCCCAGTTGCCGCGCTGGCCGATGGTGAGCTTGAGGAGATCGTCGGCGCCGGCGCAGGGAGGGGCGGAGAGCACGGCTGTTGCGACGATTGCGAGAGCGAAGGCAGCTAACTTCTTCATCGGTTTTCTCCGGCGCGGTGTTGGTTGACGCAATTTGCGCGTAGGGTGGGCAAAGTCGCCAGCCGCGGCCGACGGCAAATCGAACTGACCTCGCGCGACTTTGCCCACGCGGTCAAACGGCAAGACCAAACAGCGTGGGCAAAGGCGCACGTCGGACTGTGCCAGCAGACCTGTTCTGTGCGACGCGCCTTTGCCCACCCTACGCGCTGTCATCGTTCTTACCTTTGCCTGATCGTGCTAAGCCCGCCCAGGCGGCCGACCAGCGCGTTGGCACCGATCGCGACGACGAACAGGACGATCAGCATCGCATACATGCGCGGCATGTCGAACAGGCTGTAGGCCTGGATGATCAGGAAGCCAACGCCACGGTTCGACAGCTTAGTCTCCGCCAAGAGCGTGCCAATGATGGCGACGCCGAGCCCGAGGCGCACGCCGTTGATGATCGGATGGCGCATCGCGGGCAGGTAGATTTTCGTCGCCATCTGCCAGGCATTGGCGCGAAAGCTTTGGCCGACCCGGATCAGCACCCGGTCGATCTGGCGCATGCCGGCAGCGGTCGAGAGCGCGATCGGGAAGAAGCATGAGATCGCCCCCATGGCGACCTTCGATCCCGGGCCGACCCCGAACCACATGATCATGACGGGGAAAAAGATGATCTTCGGTGTCGGACCTAAATAATAAAGGTAGGGCTCGAAGGATTTCGACAACATGCGATTGCCCCCGAGCACCAGCCCGACCAGGAGCCCTGACAGGCCGCCGACCGCGAGACCGGTTCCAACTTCACTCGCCGTCACCGACAAGTGCCAGTAATAGTCAGACGTTGACAATAGCTTGACGAGAGCGGTGCCGATCGCAAGCAGCGACGGCACCACGTCGCGATAGAGCAGGCCGGATTGTGCGATTGCCTCCCACAACACGAGAATCAATATGATGATGCCGACGCGAACCACCGTCACGGGTTCGGCCCGGATCGTCGGGGCTGCGGGCAAATTTAGTCGACCGGCCTCAGCCATCGCTCGATCCATTCGGTAAAAACGAAAAAGCACACGCTGACCAGGATCACGAAACAGATCGCCGCATAAGTGCCGGGCAGATCGTAGCGCTCCGCGAGATCGTTGATGAGCTGGCCGAGCCCGCCAAAATTGATCAGGAACTCAACCCCCACGACGTTGATCAAGGTGAAGATCAGCCCGAGCCGCACGCCGACGAAAATGGTCGGCAATGCTGCCGGGAACAGTACCTTGATGAACAGCTGCGGGCCGGTGAGCTTGAAGCTCTTGCCCACATCGATGAGAACGCGGCGCGTCGCCGACAGACCCTCGATGGTCTTCAGGATCACCGGGGGAAGCCCGGCCACGAAGCCCATCATGATGATGGTCCAGGCGCTGCGGCCGAAAATTACCAGAAACAGCGGATACATCAGCACGGTCGGCGCCGACGCCATCGCGGCAACCCAGGTTTCGGTCGCCTGGCGCAGGATGTTGATCCTAAACAGCAGAAGCCCCAGCAAAACACCGACCACGGTGATCATTGCCCCGGCCGTAAGGGCCTCGAAAAACGTCAGCCGGAAACGATCGGCGATGTCTTCCTCGACGATGACCCGCTCGAACGCCATCACGATCTGCGATGGCAGGGGTACGATGAAACGGTTGATCACGCCGACGCGGATCAAGGCTTCAACGACGAGGACGGCGACCAGCAGCGAGCCAAGTCCGAGCGCCAGTGGGAAAGCGCGTGAGCGCGTGATGGCCGCAACGGTCATGACGCCTCTCCGGCATGCAGCGCGCGGGTTTCCTCATCCTGCATGCCGCGGGTCGCCTCTTCGCGCAAATCGTTCCAGATTTGCGCCACATAGCGGCCGAACGCCTCGCTCGACACCACATCGGATGAGCGCGGGCGCGGCAAATCGATCGTAACGATGCGCTTCACCCGGCCGGGTCGATAGGTCATCACCAGAATGCGGTCCGCAAGTTGCACGGCTTCCGTGATGTTGTGCGTGATCAACAGCGTGGTCTGCTTGAGCTCCTGCTGAATCTGCAGCACCTTGTCGCCGAGTAGCAGGCGAGTCTGCTCGTCGAGCGATGCGAACGGCTCGTCCATCAGCAGAATCTTCGGCTCTGACGCGAGGGTGCGAGCGATGGCGACGCGCTGGCGCATGCCGCCCGACAATTCAGCCGGATAGCGCTTCTCGAAGCCGGTGAGGCCGACTAGGGCAATGAACTTCCTGGCCTTGTCGAAGCGATCCTTCTTGCTCATCCCGGCAATTTCCAGCGGGAAGGCGACGTTCTCGATCACGGTGCGCCACGGGAAGGTCGACTCTTCCTGGAACACCATGCCGATCGCCGCATGCGGGCCGTGCACGGTTTCGCTCCCGACCGTAACGGCGCCCTGGTAGCCGTCGAGGAGCCCGCCGATGACATTGAACAACGTGGATTTGCCGCAACCCGACGGTCCGATGACGGCGAGGAACTCGCCGGGTCGTACGCTCAAGGAGACATGATCCAGGGCTACCAGCGGTCCTTCAGGCGTGTCGAATTGTTTGACGATATCGTCGACAACCAAAGTCCCACCATCAGCGGAACTCCATGCCCCCGCAACGCCGGATTTTGGCAATGTCGTTACGCTCACCATCAAACATTCAATCAGTCGTAGGGTGGGCAAAGCGAAGCGTGCCCACCGCGGATATCACCGCGCTCGTCCTCGCGATGGGCACGCTTCGCTTTGCCCACCCTACGGCACTTCCCTCCCCCGCAAGCGGGGGAGGGAGAAGAAAGCTATCCCGACTTGCGGTGCGACACCGCGCCTGAATCGCGCGCGCCGTAGCCGGGCTCGATGCGCACGTCGACCACCGCCACTTCGCCGTTCTCAACCGCCGCGACTGCGCGCGCGAGCGCCGTCCCCAGCTCGTCTTGCCCGGTGATCGGCCCGAAGCCGCGCGCACCCTGCGCGCGTGCGAGCCCGGCCATGTCGATTTCGGGATCAAGCATCTTCTGACCGATCCATTTGTTATCGACGGGCCGGTTGCGCAGGATCGCCATGCGCTCCTGGTGCACTTCGTCGTTGTAGAACGAGCGATTGTTGGCCACCACGATGAGAAGGGGAATGCGGTAGTGCACCGCAGTCCACAGCGCCGTCACGGACATCAGGAAATCGCCGTCGCCGCAGATGCCGACCGGCAGCCGCCCCGACCCTTTAAGGGCAAGCGCCGCCCCCACCGATATCCCGGGCCCACCGCCCACGCCGCCACCGCCGTCAGAACCGATGAAATCGAGCGGATGACGGAAATGCCAGAAGGAACCCTGCCACGACAGCGGGAGATGCGTAAGCGTCACATCGCGCTCGCCGACCGCACCGCGCAGCGCATGCGCCAAATCCTCGATGCCGAGCGTGCTTTTGCCGCCTGTCGGCTGATGGAGCGCGCGGGGCGGTCCCTTCGGCTTCGATATGGCCGGGCCGACCGCCCGAGCAAGCGCCGCTGTCGCCACGTCCGGATCGGCCGCTATGAACAGGTCCACCGGCGGCAGGCCCTGGTAGTCCATGCTCCAGCCGTTGTGCAGTTGGTGATCGAGGGAAATCTGAATCACTTTGCCTGACGGCGGGCCACCGAGCGCCCTGAAGGTGCCGTTGAGATCGACCCAATCGAGGCTGAGCACGACGTCGGCCTCCCGGAGATGCGGCGTCAGCTCGTCCTTGGTGAAGGGCTGCGGCGCATCAAGGTGCAGGGGATGGTCGGTCGGGAACGCAGCGCCCACCTTTGGCGTGGTGCAAACGTAGGCGCCGATCGCTTCCGCGAGCGCAACGCGATGTTTCCACGCGGTCAGGTCGCGCGACACGCGCCCGGCAAGGATCACCGGATGTCTGGCGGCTTTGAGCCATTCGGCCGCCTTCGCCATCTGGTCGGCGGGGGCCGCACTGACGATCGGCGGCATGTAGCGCTTGGCATCGATCGGCGGCAACGGTTTTTCAAGCACGGCTTCCTGCATGTCCGCATCGAGATTGATGTAGACTGGGCCCTGCGGCGAGGCGTTGGACAGCCAGTATGCACGCAGCAGCGCCTCGCGCGCCGCGGCCGGAGAGGCCGGCTGATCGTCCCACTTGGTGTAGTTGCGGATAATGGCCCCCTGGTCGGCGGCGGTGTGGATCCAGTCGATCCACGGCCGGCGCTTGGCCGCATCGACCGGCCCGGTGGCGCCGAGGATGATGACCGGCATGCGATCGCACCAGGCGTTGAAGATCGCCATGGTGGCATGGAACAGCCCGACGTTAGAATGCACCGCCACCGCCATCGCCTTGCCGGTTACCTTCGCATAGCCGTGTGCGATCGCAACCGCGGACTCCTCGTGCAGGCACAGCAGCATCTGCGGCGTGGCATTGCCGATATGATTGACCAGGCTGTCGTGCAGACCGCGATAGCTCGCGCCTGGATTGAGCGCGATATACGGAATGTCGAGATCGCGCAGCACTTCTGCGACCACGTCACTGCCGAATCCGGCCGCGTTGGTGCCCGACGGAAGCGGGCGCTCGATCGCGGCCGCATCAATATTGCCGAGATCGACTAACCCGGTTCCGCGTGGAGGCACTTCGCGTGTGGACATGGGGGACTTTCTCAGAGAACAGATGACGGATGACCGAGGACAGATGACGGATGGCTTTTTGCTTTGTGTCATCCGTCATCTGTTCTCGGTCATCCGTCATCCAAGCTCATCAGGAGCCTTGACGCAACCGGGCCAGGACTTTGAGGCCCGCATAACCGTCGGCGGGAGACATGCCGACTTTCCGCTGAAAATCCCGCACCGCACGCTGGGTGTAGCGGCCGACCCGGCCGTCGCTGCCGTCGGTGTTGAAGCCGAGCGCGGTGAGGCGGCGCTGCAGTTCCTGCACCTCGGCCAGCGTCATCAATCGCTCGCTGCCGGGAAATGGATGCACAAATGATCCTTCCCCGCGGATACGATCGGCAAGATGCACGACTGCGAGACTGTAGGAAAAAGCCGGATTGTACCTCATCACCGCGGAAAGATTCTGCCCGATCAGAAAGGCCGGACCGCCATCGACCGGCACGGTCAGCTTTGCCTTGTCGTTTGGGCGTGGGAAGGCAGCGCCATCGGCGCGCGAAACGCCAAGATCATGCCACGCCGCATAGGTACGATAGCCGCGGTCACGGCCATGTCCGTTCGGCAGCATGACCTCGCAACCCCAGGCTTCGCTGCGGCGATATTTGCCGCGTTCGACCAGAAAGCGTGCGGTACCGGCCAGCGCATCGTCCGGAGGGCCGTATGGCGAAATACGGCCATTGTGGTCGAAATCGACGCCCATGTGCAACCACACCTCAGGCATCCATTGGGTGTGGCCCATGGCACCGGCCCAGGAGCCGATCATCTCCCTGGGCTCGCTCCAGCCGCGCTCAATGATGACGAGCGCATTGAGCAACTCGGCTTCCCAGTAGGTGCGCCGGCGCGGCTCACCCCAAGCGAGCGCTGCCAGCGCTGGGATCACCGGCCGCATGTACTTGGGATTGTCGATCACCTCGCCATAACTCGACTCGACGCCCCACAGCGCCAGCATGGTGAAACGATCAACGCCGTACTCGCTTTCGATGCGAGCGAGCAGCGGCGCATACTGCTTGGCGCGCGCCTTGCCGGTGATGATGCGCCAGTCAGAGACGCGACGGTTGATGTACTGCCACAGTGCCTCGTTGAATTCGGGCTGCGAGCGGATTTCAGCGTAGACGCTGGTGTCGGGCTTGATCGTTCCCATGACGCGCTGATAAGTCGCCTCCGAGACGCCGCGTGCCGCCGCGCGGTGGCGAAAGCCATTGCGCCACGTCTCGAAGGAACTGCTCGCGTTCTGCGCATTGACATGAAACGGGACCGCCGCACCGGCGCTTGCTCCAAGCAACACGCGTGTCAGAAACGCGCGACGGCTGACGGTCGAGGGGAAACGGTGATGCGGCAAGGTGTTCAAATCTCGCTTCGAGGGTTCCTGTAAGGCATCCCGCAATTTAACTCGGCTGCACCACCGGATCGACAGCGGTGCGCCCGAACAGCGGTGCGCCAAATGCGCGCCATCCGGCTGCTTGTGATAACCCTAAATTCGTGAGTTGGAAGCACGCACCTTGCGCAGAAAGCGCTGATAAATCGATGAAACTTCGAAATCATCCTACTGCGGAGCAGTTACAATTGGGTGCCCTCAAGCATTCTCTCTCTTGCTTGTGGGCGAAGGGCTTCGCGAAAATCAGCGACGACAACTTCCGGATATAGGATAACCGCATCAGAGTCTTCTCGCTCGCAATACGACCGACTTAACGCGATAAGGTCCCGACCGGTCAAGGAGACATGATGTTACCTGTTAACCCTCAATGATCGCACGCAAAATGACGGAATTGTTGCAGCTTCATCGACCAAGCGCGCATGCCGCCATGTTGGCTGTGGATTGGACCGGAATATCGCACGGGCCATGCTTTATCATGGATACGGTCGGATATAATCTATGGTGCGTTCCCGATGTAGTCCGCTCGTCCTGTGAAGGTGCGCGCAACAGCTCCCCTTCTCCGCTTGCGCGCAGAATAAAGGAAGCAGCTGCAATCTTGGCGGAACGCACCCTGACCGGCAGTTGCGCAGCGTCGCATTCAGGCAACGTAGTCGAGGTGTAAGGTCAAGAAGCGTAGAACGTTTGGCAACGCTTGAGCGGGAATCTGAAATGCCGGATTTTGACGTTGAAGCTTTTGTGACCGGACTTGACCGCTTGGGCATGAAACTGACCGCGGTTCCGCTTGCCGACGGCAAAGTACGTATTAATCGCTGGCGCATGTTGAATGCCTGCGAGCATGCCCAGGAGATCCACGATATTTGGGCCACGCACATCGGCAATGATCAGCGGCGCATTGACGCGCTCGCTGCGCACTTGGACAGGGCTGCGTCCCAAACTGCCGGCTACAGTTTCAGCCCCAATCGAATTTGGATCGGTTCGCAATCGGCGGCCACGCCCGATGCCGTAACCGGGGACGGTAGCGCACCCGATTCTCGTAAAACCGCCGCGCCCCAGTTTGCGGCAACCTCGCAGAGGTCCTGCGAGGAGTGACAAGCTGCATTGGACCCTTCGGAGTCCGGCCGACGGGATGCGATCGCCGAAATGCATCCTTGCTGGATATGCAGATGAGGTGCCGTCAACACGGCGTGAAATGCGAATCGCTTGCGATCAGGTCTAAGGCTTCCACCAGCGAGACGTGCTCAAAAATGCAGAACCATTCGCCCGTATGGCGGTAATAGGACAGGTCGAAACGATCCCGGTTGACGAATCCGAGGCGCGCAAAGGGGGCCTCGAATTCCGGCGCGTACGAGCGGGGGTCGTCGGATCGATAGCGCGTAATGAAGCGGTATTTGTTGCCGTGCTTCCGTAAATGGCGATCGGATAATTAAACTGCGTGGGACGAATTTTGGGAAGGAAACGCGGCGTGAGCACTTCAGTGATGAGTTTCTCGCAGGCCGCCGTGATAACCGATTTCTCGCCCGCTGAAGGCTTGTTTCCGGCGCGCTCACCAACATAGACCCAACCGCCCCTGGCCATGGCCGCTCCGCAGATAAAAGCCGCTCCCGCTTCTATCCCGCTATCTCGGTGCAGCGCAAACCCAAAAATCATTTCCACACCTACGCTGTCGTCTCCTGTGTCCCGCCGCACTTGGATGGTTTAAGCCGCGTGTTTGCTCGGCTCGGAAGATACCCGCCGGGACGGTCCGCCGTCGACGGCTGGCGCGCCTGCGCGGGCCACCCATTCGCCTTGTCCGGCTTTCCCCGGGCGGCGTTGGAGCGTATATTAAATTTAATTTGCGCACTTGCAGACCGGGGTTGCCCATGGAAAGCCGCGCTGAACCTTCCGTTTCGAATGCCTCCCCTGCGAGTCCAGCGACACTGATCGCCGGCGCTGACAAGGTTGCGCGCAGCGGGCCGCCTCCCGCTTCCTGGGCTGACGATCTCTCGCCGATTGCAATGTCGGATTGGAGTTTCGATCGCGCCAGGCATCTGATGGACCGCGCTGGCTTCGGCGCCACACCAGAGGAGGTCGCGCAGCTTGCCGCCATGACACCCGAGCAGGCGGTAACGTCGCTATTGAACTACCAGTCGAATCCCAACGATCACCTCGCGCCCTTTGATCCTTCGGGTGTGTGGGATCCGTCGCTGCGCGATTTCCCGCCAAGCCGTGTCGCGGCGACGGAGCGCGCCGAGAAGACGGGAGAAGCGCTTGGCGCCCGGGTCAAACCTGCGGGCGAGCGGCGGCTGCAGCCGGTGGTCGATCGTTTCTTCTATTGGCTGCGGGCGACCACGCTGGAGACAAGGCGCCTCGCCCAATGGTGGGCGGATCGCATGGTCGCCACCAACCGTCCGCTGGAAGAGAAGATGGCGCTGTTCTGGCACGGCCATTTCGCGACCGGCGAGGAAAAAATACGCGACTATCGCAAGATGGAGCAGCAACTTGAGCTGCTGCACCGGAATGCCACCGGCAATTTCCGCACGCTTTTGATCGAGGTGGCGCGCGGGCCGGCGATGCTCGCCTATCTCGACGCTGCCGAGAACGTGAAAGGGGCACCCAACGAGAATTTTGCCCGCGAGGTGATGGAGCTCTTCACCATGGGCGTGGGCAATTACACCGAAAAGGATATCCGCGAGGCGGCACGCGCCTTTACGGGGTGGATCGACGATGACCTCGATTTCAAGGTCGCTTCCGCAAAGCACGACGACGGCATGAAGACGTTCTTCGGCCGCAGTGGCAATTTCGACGGCGTCGATATTCTCAACATCATTTTGGAGCAGAAGATTACCGCCGAATACATGGCGGGCAAACTCTACCGGTTCTTCGTGCGCGAGAACCTCGCGCCCGAGGTTCAGGCGCGGCTTGGGGCGGTGCTGCGCGACAACAACTACGAAATCGCGCCCTTGATGCGAACCATCTTCCTGTCGAAGGATTTCTACAGCGCGCCGTCGTCAGGGACGCGCATCAAGGGTCCGGTTGAGCTGATTGTATCGACCTACCGTAAGCTCGGCGTCAAACATCTGCCGGGCATCCCGGATCTTTATGTCGTCAGCCGCGAACTCGGGCAGACCCTGCTCAATCCGCCGACCGTTGCAGGCTGGGCCCAGGGCCGTGCCTGGATCACACCGGGATTGCTGCTGGCGCGCGGCAATTTCGCTCGCGACGTCCTGTTTCCTGACATCATCAATTTCGTTGATCCGAACTTCAATCCGGGCGCGGAGGTTAAGCGGGTCAACGACCGCATTCTGGCCGGCTACAGTATTGGCGAGGCAACGGTCGATCAGGAACCCGGCGGAGGCGGCATGGAGGGCGGCGACAGGACGATGGCGAATGTCATCGCCGGCGCCGAGGACTTCAATACGCGCTACGGCAGCCTGGTCGGATGGCAGGAGGCGGTACGCCGGATCAAACCAATCCCACGGGCGGCTGCGCAGTTCGATTTGTCGGCTCAGGTCATGAACGCGGGCGCGAAGACCGCTGGCGATGCGGTCGATCATCTGTCGCTCCGCCTGTTGAGCGTGCCGGTCAGCAGCACGGTTCGCAATACCTTGGTGACGTTCCTGGAGCGCCAGCTCGGCACCGCCGACTTGGTACAGGCTTCGACCTACATGGAGCGGCCGCTGCGCCTCACCGCGCATCTGGTCATGAGTTCACCGGAGTTCCAGCTGTGTTAGAGCGTTTTTGTGATGAAATGGGATAATCGCTTGGCCGCGGACCGGCTGCTCCTCTCCCCGCTCGCGGGGAGAGGTAAGGAAACAATCAAAGGGAGGCCCCTATGACATCCATGTTCTCGCGCATCGGCGGCATGGCGCGTCGCGATTTTCTGCGCGCTGGTTTCGGCAGCCTCGCATTCGGCGCGGTCGGCGCGCTCAGCCGCGCTCCGGCCTGGGCTCAGGCGACCGCACGCGGGACGCAAAGGGACCGCATCCTGGTGGTGGTCGAGCTGTCCGGCGGCAATGACGGCCTCAACACTGTGGTGCCCTATGGCGATGATGCCTATTACCGCGCAAGGCCGCGGATCGGCATCAAGCCGGCGCGCCTGCGCAAGCTCGATGATCATTTCGGCTTCCAATACACCATGGCGGGTCTCGAACGCCTCTACAAGGACGGCCACATGGCCATCGTCCATGGCGTCGGCTATGAGCAGCCTTCGTTCTCGCACTTCTCGTCCATGGCCTATTGGCAGACGGCGGCGCCAAACCGTGGGGAGCTTTACGGCTGGGTCGGCCGCATGGCCGACGCCATGGATCCGGAAGGGCACGCCAATTACGTGGTCAATATCGACACTCAGCAATCGCTGGCGGTCCGTTCGAAGGGCCATGTGCCGCTCGTGTTCGACGATCCGCAGAAATTCATTCGCACCGGCTTTGCAGACGAAAAGGAGATGCTGCAGACGATTGCGATACGCGACCATGGCAGCAACGAAGCCGAGGAGTTCTTGTACGGGGTATCGCGCAGCGCGCTAAATGCTGAGCAACTGGTGCGCGACGCGTGGGCTCAATATCGCACGCCGATCGACTATGGCCTGGTGCGATTCGGCCTCGACCGGGTCGCAGCGCTGATCGCGGCGGATTTTCCGACCAAAATCTACTACGTCGCCTATCGAAACAACGCTTTCGACACGCATGTCTACCAGAGCGACGTCCACGCGCGGCTGTGGACGTATACATCCGACCACATCGCCGCCTTCGTGAAGGACGTGGCCCGGCTCGGGCGGGCGCAGGATGTGGTGCTGATGGCCTTCAGCGAATTCGGCCGGCGCGTCAAGGAAAACACAAGCCAGGGCACCGATCACGGCACCGCGGCGCCGGCTTTCATGATCGGCGCGCCGGTTGCCGGCGGCCAGTACGGCCAGATGCCGAGCCTGACCGAGCTCAGCGACGGCAACATGGTGTTCACCACCGATTTCCGCCGCGTCTACGCCACCGCCATCAAGAGCTGGATGGGATACGGCGACGCTGCCGGCATCCTGCGCGGCGAGTTCGAGCCCTTGCCGATCATCAAGGCGTAGCAGCGCGGAACGTTCGTGGGAAAGCAGACTGCTCAGTAGCCCCGATTGAGCGCAGCGAAATCTGGTATGTCTTATCTATCGGGCACGGCCGCTCGGGTTTCGTTTGTGGCCAACCCGGGGCACATCCGCGGCATGCTTCACATATCGGGCAAAGCTCTCGACATGACGGACGAAATTTCAACCGAACTCATTGCGGAACTCGCCCCTACAGGCCGGCTGCGCGCGGCCATCAATTTCGGCAACGCGGTGCTCGCTCAGCGGGACCCTGCAGGGGGCACGCCGCGCGGCACGTCAGCGGAGCTCGCGCGCGAACTGGCGGGCCGCCTTGGCGTCGGCATCGACTACGTCACTTTCGATGCGGCCGGCAAGGTATTCGAGGCGCTTAAGGCGGGACTATGGGACATCGCGTTTCTTGCCATCGACCCGCTGCGCTCGGCCGGGATCGACTTCACGGCGCCCTATGTGGTGATCGAGGGCACTTACCTGGTGCCGAAGGACTCGCCTCTGCACACCATCGCTGATGTCGATCGCGACGGTGTGCGGATCGCCGTCGCGCAAGGCAGCGCCTATGATCTCTATCTCACCCGCACGCTCCAGCACGCCAAGCTGATGCGTCAGCCGAGCGGACCCGAAGCGCTGGAGATGTTTGTGAGTGATCGCCTGGAAGCAGCCGGCGGCGTGCGCCAGCCGATCGTCGCCTTTGCGCAGGCCCATCCCGATACCCGCGTGATCCCGGGACGGTTCATGGCGATCGAGCAGGCGATGGGCACCGTGAAGGGCCGCGAAGCGGGTATCGCCTACCTGCGCAAATTCATCGAGGAGATGAAGGCTTCGGGGTTTGTCGCGCAGGCGCTCAAAGCCAGCGGTCAGGCGGACGCGGCTGTTGCACCGCCGGCTTAAGCTGCCGGTCGTTGTCCGCCTCCCGTGCATTCATGGCTGATCTCTGCATCGACTGCGTAAATAACCGGGGGATGTTCGTAAATAGCCTGGATTATGCCGAATCGAAGGCTTATTCGCGATCATCGCTCATCATGGCGTAGATGTATTCGCTCGCGTCATCCCACCCGTCGTTTTCGAATGACGTTGTGCGGTGGAGCAGGTCGAACACTCTGCCGGATTTTTTTCCGTTTTGGATTTGCGCAAAGGCAAGCATTTCCTTTGTCTGGCCATCATAAAGATAGCGCCCGAAGCGATCCACACGTTTATTGGGGTCGTTCGTTTGGACCCGCATTTCCACATAACAGCGGTTTGTACTCGGGCTGTAACGAGAGAATTGCTCCTGATAGAGGGCCGAGCGAATGAAATTGCCCTGAAGAATCTGCTGCCCCAAATCGGCGCAGGTGGAGCGCAGTTGGATGATATCAGCGGTCGCAGGAGGCTGATGAACTCCCTCTGCGGCCGTCGTAGCCGCAACAGCCGACACATACACCAGCATGCCCAGCACGTACACTGACGACACCATGAATCCCGTGGGGACTCTTTCGAAACGTGCTTTCATGCAGCTGCCGCTACACCTCGCACGTCAACTTGACAATACCTGATCACCAATCTTGCGCACGCAGCCGTGAATCGCGTCCCGGTCACGAAGCCAACTCAAGTCACTATGACTGGGGCAGCGCAGCCGTCGCAATCTCCAGGTCGGTCGCGGACGCCATTTTTTGCGCGCGAGCGAGTTCTGCGCGGGCCTTGGCCAAGTAATGTTGACCCATCATGCGGTAGTTCTCTCGGATGTCGATGGCTGTCCTAATTTTTGTCAATACCAGAAATTCCAACGCTAGGTCGTGATAATGCTGTGCCCGACGCGCGCTGTCGCCCATGTCGCTCCCCCTAACGGACGAATGTGCAAAGTCAGTATCCTTGCAAAGATGAATATCTTTTAAGATTCTGTTAGGAATTGGTCCGTCGCATGGCTTGGTTAAGGTGTACCCAAGCACCGTCGCCATCATGTGTTTCGGGCGACAATGTGGAGGCTGCCACAATTTGTTGACCACCGAAGATAGCGATATCGATGCGCGAATCTGTGCATCGCGCACTCCGCGCCTTCACCCCGCCCCCGTCCTTCGCCCCCTTGGCTCAGGCCGAGCGTCGCCGCCTTCCAGGCGCTTGTCGAGATAGCTCATCACCGAATTCATCAGCACGTCGATCTTGCCGTCGAAGAAATGATTCGCGGCCGGAACGACGCGCTGCTCGATCACAATGCCTTTCTGGGTCTTGAGCTTTTCGACCAGCCCTGTGACATCCTTGTGCGGCACCACGGCGTCCTTGTCGCCATGGATGATGAGGCCCGAGGAGGGACAGGGCGCAAGGAACGAGAAGTCGTAGAGATTGGCGGGCGGCGCGATGGAGATGAACCCTTCGATCTCGGGCCGACGCATCAGGAGCTGCATGCCGATCCAGGCCCCGAATGAGAAGCC
>Ga0126369_10000236_pt1 | contig 35386 bp, 30 predicted proteins | sample PanSoiMetaPlot_1_FD_109646 | JGI IMG/M metagenome (GOLD analysis project Ga0126369, IMG submission 109646) | Tropical forest soil microbial communities from Panama - MetaG Plot_1 | ecosystem: Environmental > Terrestrial > Soil > Tropical forest > Bulk soil | place: Panama | collected 2016-02-17
ATCTTGTCCAGGTGATGCGCCCGGAACACGTGCTGGTCGGTCGTCGGCACATGCGCTGGCTCATCGTGCTGCTCGTCCCTGATGTGGGTAGGCCTGCGCAGGTGCCGCCTGGCCAGGGTCACGATCTCCGGCGGCATGGTGGCTGAGAAGAGCATGGTCTGCCGGTCCGCCGGGGTCAGCCGTAGTATCGCCTCGACATCGGGCAGGAACCCGAGGTCCAGCATCCGGTCCGCTTCGTCGAGCACCAGGATGTCCACGCCGGACAAGTCGAGCTCGCGCTGCCGGGCCAGGTCGAGCAGCCGGCCGGGGGTCCCGACCACGACGTCGACCGTCGCCAGTGACGCGATCTGGGGCTCGTACGCGCGCCCGCCATAAAGCGTCACGATGTTGACCTCGCTCCGAGCGGCGGCGATCCGAAGGTCGCTGGCGACCTGAATGGCCAGCTCCCGAGTCGGCACGACGATCAGGGCTCGGGGCGCAGTGGGTCTGCCGCGTGAGCTGTTGAGGATGTGCTGCAGGATCGGGATTCCAAATGCGAAGGTCTTGCCGGTTCCCGTGCGCGCCTGGCCGATGAGGTCGTGCCGGTCGAGTGCGAGGGGCAACGTCATGGCCTGAATCGGGAACGCGTGGGTGATACCGGCGGCCGCGAGAGCGGCACATATCGGCTCGGCGATGCCGAAAAGGGGAAACGGGTCACCCGAGGGCGTCCGCTGGAGGGTCTGTTCAGGTGTCACGAGGTCTGGGGTTGTCAGTTCTTGGGTTGTCAGGGCTTCCGCCTTCGTTGTCTGGCCACGCGCGGGGGCGGGCAGCCGCGCTCGCGGCTGCACCACGGGGAGTCCGGTGCGGAGCATGCGCCCGCCCTTGGCAGGCGGCTCACGCCAAATCACCGCACGCTGAGTGCAACGCCCCCAGGACTCATCGCATTCCATGACTGAGTCGCCGCTAAGTGTAGCAACCGCTGGTGCGGGCGCCGCGATTGCTACGCTGCCGGAGTGGCGGAGCATGAAGTGGTCGGCGCAGGGGAGCGCGAACCGGATCCCCAGGGCGTGGTCGACCTGCTCGGGCTGCTCGCCTACGCCACGCTCGTGGCGTTCTTTCGGCTCACCGAGGACGCATCGCTCGCATCATCACTGCCGGACAAGGCCGACCTGGCCGGGCTGGCGGTCACCGAGTTCGGTCATTTCAGCCGACTGCGCGACCGACTCGCCGAGATCGGTGCCGACCCTGAGGAGGCCATGGCGCCGTTCGTCGCGGCCGTCGATGAGTTTCACGCTAGGACGGCGCCGGCTGACTGGCTCGAGGGCCTGGTCAAGGCCTATGTGGGGGACGGCATCGCGGCCGATTTCTACCGCGTCGCCGCGCAGTTGCTTGACGAGCCGGTGCGGACGGACGTGCTCAGTGCGCTGGCGGTCTCGGGGCACGCCGAGTTCGCCATCAAGCGGGTCAGGGAGGCGATCGCGGCCGATCCTGCGGTGGCCGGGCGGCTGGCATTGTGGGCGCGGCGTCTAGTCGGCGAGGCGCTCAGCCAGGCACAGCGTGTCGCGGCCGACCGGGAGGCTCTGGCCAGGCTGTTCTCATCGGGCTCAGCGGCGCAGCTTGGCGAGATAGGGCGGATGTTCGCCACGCTGACCGATTCGCATGCGCGCCGGATGGCATCGCTCGGCCTGGCCGAGTAGGCCGTCAGGGGCTGCCGAATCCGATCCGGCGCGTTTCGGGCGAGCCGAGCTCGACGTAGGCGATCTTGTCCGCGGGCACCAGGATGGTGCCGCCCTTCTCATCGACGAGCACGAAGACTTTGCCGTCCGTAAGAGCTGCCGTCAGCGCCTGTTCGATCTCCTCGGCGGACGCGGCGGTATCGACCGCGAGCTCGCGAGGGGCCATCTGAATGCCGATCCTGACTTCCACGGCGAACCTCCGACTAGTCGTGAGTGTGATCGGCGAGCGGCCAGCCACTGATCCCGCGCCAGGCCAGCCGCGCCAGGAGGTCCTCGGCCCGCTCCTGGGTGATCCTTCGGTCGGTGCTGAGCCAGTACCGCGAGGCGACCTGCGCCATGCCGACCAGCGCCATCCCGAGCAGGTCGGCTTCCTCGTGTGACACGCCGGCGTCCGCCCGGATGAACTCGGCGATCATGGCGGCGCACTCGGACATGGCCGTGTTCAGCCGCGCTCGCACGGCCGGGTCATTGCCCAGGTCAGACTCGAAGATCAGCCGGAAATCCTCGCCGGCTCCGCTCACGAAATCAAAGAACGCGCGGAACGTTGCTGGCACTCGCTCCTTGTTGTGCGTCGTCGACTCGAGCGCGGCCGACACGGCCTCGGTGAGCTCGGCGACGCTCTCGTCGAGCAGCGCTATGTATAGCTCGAGCTTGCCCGGGAAGTGCTGGTAGAGCACGGGCTTGCTGACGCCGGCCCGCTCGGCGATCTCGTCCATCGCCGCCGCGTGATATCCGCGCGCCACAAAAACCTGCCGCGCAGCACCGAGCAGTTGCTTGCGCCGGGCCTGCCGCGGCAGGCGCTGGCTTGTCGGCCTGGCCGACCTGGTCTGCGGCATGGCCGTCACGTGAGCTTCGACCCCTGTCACGTTATCTATAGTCCTCGTCACCCAGATCCACGACGCGAGCCTGCTCCGCGGCATCGGCGGCATCGGCCTCTAGCGGCACGCCGCCGGGCAACTCGCTCTGGTCATTGTCATCACGGCCAGGAACGGCATCCTGCCTCTGCTCCACGACGTCGGGAACCGGCTCGTCAAGGCTTCTGTCAGTCATGACAACCCCTTCCGCTGGCTGCGCCGTCTCGGAGCGAGGATTTCGGGTCCTCGAACACATTGCCGAATAGCTACAGTGGAGTAACGCTAGTTGTATCAGTATCGGATGCGCACCGGGGTTCTGCTGGGCGCAGGGTAAGGAGACGACATGCACAGCATGTGGAAGGGCGCGATCTCCTTCGGGTTGGTCATGATCCCCGTGCGACTCTACGCCGCGACCGAGCAGAAGGATATCGCGTTTCGCCAGGTGCACAGGGTTGATGGCGGCCGGATTAGATTCCGGCGCTTCTGTTCTATATGTAACGAAGAAGTTGCCTACGAAGACGTCGCCAAGGGGTACGAATTGCCGACCGGCGAGATCGTGGTGCTCAGTGACGAGGACTTCGCTGACCTTCCGTTGCCGACGACCAGGTCCATCGAGGTCCTGCACTTCGCGCCGGCCGAGCAGCTCGACCCGATCTTGTTCAACCGCAGTTATTACGTCGAGCCCGAGGCCGTCGGCGCACGAGCATATGTGCTGCTCCGGGACGCGCTCGAGCAGTCCGGCCGGATCGCGGTCACCCAGGTCGCGCTGCGGCAACGCGAATCGCTCGCCACGCTGCGATGCCGCAACGGCGTGCTCGTGCTCGACACGCTGCTGTGGCCCGACGAGGTGCGCGAGCCTGACTTCCCGTTCCTGACCCAGCAGATCGAGGTACGGCCGCAGGAGCTGGTCATGGCCTCGTCGTTGATTGACTCGATGACGGTTGACTTCGACCCGGACGCGCACCACGACGGGTACCGGGAGGCACTCGCGCAGGTGGTCGACGCCAAGGTGGAAGGCAGAGAGCTCGTGGCGCCGGCCACTCTGGAGATCACCGCAACGCCCGCGGTCAGCCTGGCCGACGCGCTCAAGGCGAGCCTGGAGGCGGCCAAGGCGATCGGCGATGCCGGCGAATCGCCCAAGGAGCTGGCCGCCGCGGGCAGTACGAAGACGGCCGCGGGCGGCAAGAAGTCGGCGGCGGGCGGCAAGAAGTCGGCGGCGGGCGGCAAGAAGCCTGCCGCAACGAAGGAGACAGCAAGGCCAGAGAAGGCTGCGAGCTGAGGTGGCGGAGGATCCGCCGCCGCACTGGCCAGGACACCTGGTTGACACCTCGCGCGGCCCGCTCTTCGTGCGGCGGGCGCCCGAGCGGCTCGGTGACGCGGGTGGCGATGGAGCGGGCGAGCCCGCCGTCTTCTTGCACGGGCTCGGCGGCTCCTCCACGAACTGGACCGACCTCATGGAGTTGCTCGGCCGGCCGCCGCACTCGCTCGAGTGCGCGGCGCTCGACCTGCCCGGATTCGGCTTCTCGCCGCCTCCGGCCGATCATGACTACAGGATCGCAGCGCATGCGGCAGCCGTGATCGAGCTGATCGAGACTGAGCACGCGTGGCCCGTCCACCTGATCGGGAACTCGATGGGCGGGACGGTCGCCACGGTCGTCGCCGGGCACCGGCCTGACCTGGTGCGGACGCTGATCCTGATCTCGCCAGCCTTGCCCGACCTGCGGCCTCGGCTGCTGCCGCTGCGGCTGGCCATCGTCGCGGCCCCCGGCCTTGGCCGGGCGCTGATGAGCCGGTACGCCCGGGTGAGCGCCGACGACAGGGTCGACCGGACTATCGCCGAAACCTACGCCGATCCGGCTACCATGCATCCGATGAGGCGGAACCAGGAGATCGACGAACTCCTCCGCCGGGACCGGCTCGGCTACACCGATGACGCGCTGATCAGTTCGGCCCGCAGCCTCGTGACCGAGTACTTCAGAGCCGGACCAACAGCGCTGTGGCACGACGCGCGGCGGACCCGGGCACCCGTCCTGGTGCTGTATGGCCGCCACGACAAGCTGGTCAACCCGATGATGGCGGGCAAGGCGGCGCGCTCGTTCCGTCGCGCCCGCGTCGTCGTGCTGCCCAAGGTCGGTCACGTCGCGATGATGGAGCGGCCGGCGATGGTGGCCGCCGAGATCGGCTCGTTCCTCGACCTGAACCACCCCGATCGATCTGGCACCGCGGCGCAGCCGTCCGCATGCTGATCACCGCGGCCAGGATCATGACCGCCGCCCCGCCTGCCGGCGCGCCAGCCGGCGGTGCCGCGACCGTCCTCGCTCCCGGGTACGTGGCCTGGCACGACGGCCGGATCACGGCGATGGGCGGGGGCAAGCCGCCTGCCCGGCTGGGCAAGCCTGATGTGGCACTCGCTGATGGCGTGCTGCTGCCGGGGCTCGTCGACCTCCAGGTCAACGGCTACTTCGGGGTGGAGTTCGGCGCAACCGACGCGGCTGGCTTGGCCACGGTGCTTGGCCGGCTGCCGGAGACCGGCACGACTGCATTCCTGCCGACGCTGGTGACCAGCCCCTTCGACCTCATGCGCGCGTCGCTAAGCCGTGCGGCCGCGATCCTTCCTGGACTGGGCGGCCCAGGGAATGCCGCGCCGGGAGCCCGGGTGCTCGGCATTCACCTGGAGGGCCCGTTCCTGTCACCGAAGCGGCCCGGGGCGCACAACCCGGAGTGGATGCTGACCCCGGACGCGGGGCGGGTTGATGAGCTGCTGGCCGCGGGATCGGGCCTGGTCAGGCTGCTCACCATGGCGCCCGAACTTGACGGCGCGATGGCGGCGATCAGGCATCTGACCGCCAGCGGAGTCCTGGTCAGCGTGGGGCACTCGGACGCGACCGCGCAGCAGGTCAGCGCGGCGGCGATGAACGGCGCCCGGATGGTCACGCACCTCTTCAACGCGCAGCGGCCGATGCACCATCGCGAACCCGGCGTGGTCGGCCAGGCGCTATCCGACGGCAGGCTGGTCGCCAGCCTCATCGCCGACCTGCACCACGTGGCTGGGCAGGTCGCAGCGATCGCGTTCCGCGCGGCACCGGGGCGGATCTGCCTGGTGACGGACGCGGCGGCGTGCGCGGGCATGCCCGGGGGCCGCTACATCCTCGGAGGCGAGCCGATCGAACTCGCCGGTGGGGACGGCGAGCCACCGGTCCGGGCGGACGGCACCATGGCGGGCTCGGCGCTGCGGATGGACTCCGCGGTAGCCAATATGGTCGCCGCCGGGGTGAGCCTGGCGGACGCGGTCGCCGCCGCGACCAGGATCCCGGCCGACCTGATCGGCCGCCCGGACCTGGGCCGGATCTCGGTATCTGCGGCTGCGGACCTGACCTGGCTCGGCGACGACCTACGGGCCAGGGCCACCTGGATCGGCGGGCATCAGGTGTTCGGCGCGGCCCTGAGCTAGCCGCTGCTGCTGTAACCCCACTTGGGGACCCCAAGTGTTGCTATAACCCCACTTGGTGTCCCCAAGTGGGCGTTGCCATAGATCGGCGCATGACGGTCAGGCGGGCCGACTAGTCTCAGACGTCATGGCGTCGCCGACCTACCCGCGCAATCCGACGCATATGCGCACCGAGATCTTCGAGCAGCCCGCGGCGCTGCGGGCGACGATCGACGAGCTTCTTCCGCGTACCGATGAGATCGCGGCCGTCGCGAGGCATACCCGGCAGGTGCTGTTTTTCGCTCGTGGGACCTCGGACAATGCCGCCGTCTACGGCAGCTACCTGATCCAGACCGAGGCCGGGCTGCTGGCCAGCCTCGGCGCTCCTTCGGTCGCCACGACCTACCGCCGCGAGCTGGACCTTACCGGCGTGCTCGCGGTCGCGCTATCCCAGTCCGGCCGGACCCAGGAGATCGTGCAGACGCTCGCCTGGGCTGCGCGCTGTGGCGCGCGCACGCTGGCGATCACCAACGGCGCCCGTTCGGAGCTCGCTGACCTTGCCGATCTCGCGCTGACCACGCAGGCGGGCGCGGAGCGGGCGGTCCCGGCCACCAAGACCTTCACCTGCCAGCTCGCCGCGCTCGCGGTGCTGGCTATCGGACTCGGCGCCGATCTTGACCCGGGCCAGCTGCGGCGGCTGCCCGATGTGGTGTCGGAGCAGCTGTCCGCGGCCACAGGCGGCCCGCTGGACGAGATCGTCGCTGAGCTGGTCGGCGTGCACGGCTTGGTCGTATCGGCGCGAGGGCTGGCCTATTCCGCTGCGCTCGAGCTGGCGCTGAAGATCAAGGAGGCCTGTTACCTGCACGCCCTCGGGATCTCATGGGCGGACCTGCAGCACGGCCCCATCGCCGTGGTCGACTCCCGCACCCCGGCGATCATCATGGCCGCCGACCGCGGGCCGACCGTGGATGCAGCAGTGAGCCTGGCACAACGGGTCCGCCAGGCCGGAGCGCGGTGCTATGCGATCGGCGGAGGCCGGGCGCTAGCCGCGGTCAGCGACCTGACGCTGCCAGGCCCGCATTGGCCCGGGTCGGCAGTCCACGGCGCGGTCCCCGAATGGCTAGCGCCGATCGGGCTGATCATCCCGGGACAGCTGCTCACAGAGTCGCTGGCGCGCCGGCTAGGCCTGGACCCCGACAGCCCGCGCGGCCTGAGCAAGGTCACCCAGACGTCCTGAGCCGCCGTCTGCCAGTCCCGCGGCCGATGGGTTACGAACTCTGCTGCCGGTGCACCTTGTACTGGGCGGCCTGGGCGCGCGGGCGGAGCACCATGAGGTCGACGTTGACGTGCGACGGCCGGGTCACGGCCCAGGCAACTGCGTCGGCGATGTCGGACGCGGTGAGCGGTTCGGCCACGCCGGCGTAGACCGCCGCGGCCTTAGCCGCGTCGCCGCGGTACCTGGTGAGCGCGAACTCGTCCGTCTTGACCATGCCGGGGGCGATCTCGATGACCCGGACTGGCTCACCGCACAGTTCGAGCCGCAGCGTCGTGGCGATCGCGTGGGCGCCATGCTTGGCCGCGACGTAACCGCCGCCGCCCTCGTAGGTGCCGAGCCCGGCGGTGGAAGACATGATCAGGACGATGCCGTCGCCCGAGGCGATGAGCTTCGGCAGCAGCGCCTGGATCAGGTGCACGGTGCCGAGCACGTTCGACTCATACATGGTCAGCCAGTCTGCGGGCGCAGCGGTGGCGATGGTGTCCGCGCCAATCGCGCCGCCTGCGTTGCACACCAGCACGTCGCAACGGTCCAACGAGCTAGCGACCGTCTCGACGGCTGCTCGGTCGGTCACGTCCAGCCTGGCGGCCGTTGCCCGGCCGCCAGCGGCCACGATCTTCGCCGCCACCGACTCGAGCCGATCGAGCCGCCGGGCGGCCAGGACCACGTCGTAGCCCTCGCTGGCGAGCCGCTCGGCGGTCGCCGCCCCGATTCCGCTGCTCGCGCCGGTCACCACCGCGACTTTGCTCATGTGGGCATTGTGCCAGCTTCGCCTAGGATCGGGCCGTGGCCGAACCGCTCAGGGCACCCCGCGGCGTCATCTTCGACTGGGGCGGAGTGCTCACCATTCCCATCATCGACAGCGTGCGAGCCTGGCTCGAAGCGGACCGGATCGACGTCGACAGCTATACCAGCGCCATGCGCCCGTGGATCACCCAGGCGTATGGCCCTGACGACGGGGAATCCCCCGTGCACGCGCTGGAACGCGGCGAACTCACCGACGGGGAATTCGAGGCAATCCTGGCCAGCCGCCTCGTTCGCCTGGACGGCGCGCCGGTCGCGGCGGAGGGGCTTCTCAAGCGGATGTTCGCGGCGTCGGCGCTCGACCACGACATGCTCGACATGGTGCGCGAAGTGCGCGCAGGCGGGCGGCGGACCGGCTTGCTGTCCAATTCCTGGGGTGTACGCGACGGTTACCCGCGGCACCTGTTCGGCGACCTATTCGATGAGGTGGTGATCTCGGGCGAGGTCGGGATGCGCAAGCCGGAGAAGCGCATCTTCCTGCTCGCGGTGCAGCGCATGGGCCTTTCGCCCGGGGAATGCGTATTCGTGGATGACGTCGAGGGCAACATTGCCGCCGCCCGTGCACTCGGCATGACCGCCGTGCACCACACCGACCCGGCGGCTACCCGGTCGCGGTTGTCGGCCCTGCTTGCCCGCTGACTCGCGCTAACGTGGAGCGCCATGGCGACTTCGTCTGAGCCTGCGCCGCACCCGGAGATCATCGCGAGTTCTCGCCCTTATCCGCACCCAAGCAGCGCCGGGCGGTCGGCCAACATGAAGGGCAACAGGCGCGCCGACACCGGGCCCGAGCTGGCGCTGCGGCGGGCCCTGCACGGCCTTGGGTATCGCTACCGCAAGGACTACAGGCTCGACCTTGCCGACGGGATCCGGGTGCGGCCGGACATCGTGTTCACCGCGCGCCGGGTCGCGGTGTTCGTCGACGGGTGCTTCTGGCATTGCTGTCCGGACCACGGCAGCCAGCCGGCCGCCAATACCTGGTACTGGGAACCCAAGCTGCGCCGCAACGTCGAACGGGACAGGGTGGCCGACGCGGCTCTGGCGCGAGCGGGCTGGACCGTGCTGCGGTTGTGGGAGCACGAGTCGCTGACCGCGGCGGTGGTGACCGTGTCGCAGGCGCTTGGCGCGCCGCATTGACCCCGGCCGGGCCGATCGCCCCGTACCCGGCGTCGACTCGGCGGCCGAACCTTAGGGCTCACTAGGCTCGACTCGGTAGGCCGGGGCCGAGTCCGAGGCCCCGGGCCCAGCCAGGTGCCCGCCGCATGCGGCAGCACGTCTTGTCCGGGCGAGTGGCGGCACTGGCTCGGCGCTGGCAGACTCGGGGAAATCCCCGCTCGCGTGCGTCCGACCCGCCCGAGTCACGACCTTGGCCGGCGGGGAGAAGTGGCTGCGGCGGTGAGTTCATGGGAGAGCGCATGCGCGTGTACCTGCCGACCACGCTCGCGGCGCTGGGACCGGCGCTGGTAGCGGGCGAGATTGGCCCGGCACCGGTGCGCGGCCATGCGGTCACCCCGGCGCTGCGCGAGTGGTATGCCACCGGCGACCTCGAGGAGCTTGAATACGTCGCGCTGCTGCAGGCAGCCCGGTCATCGCTGCGAATGCTGCAGGCCGTTCCGTCGTCCCCGCGTCGCCGTGTGGTGCTTGCGGCCGAACTCAGCGAGTCGCTTGTCATCGCCACCGCGGGTCTGGACCTGCCCGGGCTCGTGCAGGTCGTCGTCCCCGTGTCGTTCGCCGACGTGGTGTCCGGACACGTGGACGACGTGGCCGCCGCCGAGGACATCGCGGCGGCATCGGCCGCGCTGCCCGCGGCCGACGGCGGTGACGCGGACGCGAAGTTCGTGGTGGATAGCGCGGAGGGGCATGAGCTGCTCTGGTACGCCACCCAGGAGCTGATGTACCTGATCGGTTGAGCTCCGCTCATGCGACGATGGGACGGAAGACCCGCCGCGACGATGGGGTGGAGCCATGCTGGACGCCGTCACCAACGTTCCCCCGCCGGCTAACGAGCCGATCAAGGGCTACGCCCCGGGCAGCCAGGAACGGGCCGTTCTGGAAACCAAGATCAAGGAGCTAGCGGGGGAGCGGGCCGACCTGACGATGACGGTCGGCGGGACGCGCCGGATGGGCGGCGGCGACCGGATCGACGTGGTCGAGCCACACAACCATGGGCATGTGCTCGGCACGCTCGGCGAGGCGACCGAGGATGATGTAGCGGAGGCGATCGAGGCGGCCCGCCTGGCGGCGCCGGGCTGGCGGGAGCTGTCGTTCGACGACCGGGCCGCCATCTTCCTGCGCGCGGCTGAGCTGCTGGCGGGCCCGTGGCGCGCGACCATCAATGCCGCGACGATCCTCGGCCAGTCCAAGTCGGTGTACCAGGCCGAGATCGACGCGGCCTGCGAGCTGATCGACTTCTGGCGGTTTAACGTCCACCAGGCCAGGCGGTTGTTGGCCGAACAGCCTGTATCGGCACCCGGGGTGTGGAACCGGATGGAGTACCGGCCGCTCGAAGGCTTCGTGCTGGCGATCACCCCGTTTAACTTCACCTCGATCGCCGGCAACCTGCCGACCGCGCCCGCCCTGCTCGGCAACGTCGTGCTCTGGAAGCCCTCGCATACTGCGCAACTGTCCGCGCATTACCTGATGCGACTGCTCGAGGCGGCCGGCTTGCCGCCTGGAGTGATCAACATGGTGACCGGTGGCGGGCGGCCCATCTCCAGGATCGCGCTGCCGCATCCGGACCTGGCAGGCATTCACTTCACCGGTTCGACGGGCACGTTCCAGCACTTGTGGCGGCTGGTGGGGGAGAACATCGCGGGTTACCGCGGCTACCCACGGCTGGTCGGGGAGACTGGCGGCAAGGACTTCGTCGTGGCGCATGCCTCGGCCGATCCCGAGGTACTGCTAACGGCGCTGGCCAGGGGCGCATTCGAGTACCAGGGTCAGAAGTGCTCGGCGGCATCGCGCGCGTACGTCGCCAGGTCCGTGTGGGACCGGCTGCGGGACGACTTCGCGGCGACGGTCAGCTCGCTGCCGATGGGCGATGTCGGTGCGGACCTGTCCACCTTCATGGGCGCAGTGATCGACGACAAGGCGCTGGCGACGCATGCCGACGCGATTGCGCGGGCCAGGACCAGGCCGTCCATCACGGTGCTGGCTGGCGGCCGGACGGACGACGCAGTCGGGTACTTCGTCCAGCCGACCGTGCTTGAATGCGACGATCCGGCCGACGAGGTGTTTAACACCGAGTACTTCGGGCCGATCCTGTCGGTCTACGTGTACGACGACACCCGGTACGCCGAGGTGCTGGGGCTGGCCGCAGAGTCCGCGCCGTACGCGCTGACCGGGTCGATCATCGCTACCGATCGCACCGCAATCGCGGCAGCCACGGACGCGCTACGGTTCGCCGCGGGCAATTTCTACATCAATGACAAGCCGACCGGGGCGGTCGTGGGGCAGCAGCCCTTCGGCGGCGCGCGGGCCAGCGGCACCAACGACAAGGCCGGGTCGATCTTCAACTTGATCCGCTGGGTCAACGCCCGCACGATCAAGGAAACCTTCGTGCCGCCAACCGACTATCGTTACCCGCACATGGGGTAACGCCCCGCTGGAGGCTCACATTCACCGCCTCGTGTTGTGGAATATCGATCTCACTCTGGTGGATGTGGCGCGGGTGTCCCGCGACGCCTACGCCGAAGCGTTCGAGCGCGTCATCGGCCGCCCGCTCATCGCGTTGCCGCAACTGGCGGGTGCGACCGACTCGGAGATCTTCTTTGAATCGCTGGCGCTCAACCAGGCGCCGCCGGGCGCCGGGCAGCCCGATGAGCACGATCTGCTTGGCAGGTACGCCGCGGCCCTGGCAGCCGCGTTCGGGGCCAGGCGAGAGCTACTACTCACGCGCGGCCGGGTGCTCCCCGGGGCGCGCGAAGCGCTGGCCGCGGTAGCCAGGCTGCCTAGCGCCATCCAGACGGTCCTGACCGGAACCATCCGGCAGAACGCGGCGGAGAAGCTCCGGGCGTTCGGCCTGGACCGGTACCTCGACCTGGAGATCGGGGGATTCGGCTCGGACGTCTACCCCAAGGGAACCGCGATCGTGCGATCGCTGGCTATGGCGGCGGACAAGTACGCGGTGCCATTGTCTGCCGCCGCCACGGTGTACCTGGCCGATTCCACCAGGGACGTCGCGGCCGCTGAGGTCGGCGGCATCCGGTGCGTGGGCGTGGCCAGCGGGCGGTCGTCGGTGAGCGAACTGCGGGATGCGGGAGCGGACCCGGTGCTCGCCGACCTTACCGACACGGTCCGGGTGGTAGCCGCAATCACACGCTAGCCACGCCTGGCCAGCAGCCGGTCTCAGGGGTCATCCTGGTATAAACGTCAGGTCAACGACGACATGCTGCAAGGCGGGGCGGGGATCGGCGCGATGAAGGTTGGGCAGGATTCGCCCGCCGGGCGCGGGTACGGGGCCACGCTGTGGACGCCGAGCGCCGAGTCGGTGCGGCGCGCCAGGATCACCGACTACGCCCGATGGCTCGCCGCGCATCGCGGCGGGCCCGCCGACGGCGGCTACGCCAGCCTGTGGAGCTATTCCGTATCCCGGACCGGGGAGTTCTGGTCCTCAATCTGGGACTACTTCGACGTGCTTGGCGACCGCGGCGACGGCCCGGTCCTTTCTGGCGGGCCCATGCCGGACGTCACCTGGTTCCCCGGGGCGAAGCTGAATTACGCGCGCAACGCGCTGCGCACGGCAAGCACCGACCCGGACCGCACCGCCGTGGTCTTCCGGTCCGAGGCCGGGCATTCGGGTTGCCTGACGTACGGCGAACTTGACCGGCAGGTGGCGGGCATTCGGGCGGGGCTGATCGCGCTCGGCGTCACCGCCGGTGACCGCGTCGCCGGGTACCTGCCGAACTCGCCGCACGCGATCACTGCCATGCTCGCCACCGCGAGCCTTGGCGCGATCTGGACGGCGTGCCCGCCGGACTTCGGAGCGCGCGCGGTGATCGACAGGTTCGGCCAGGTCCGGCCGAAGGTGCTGATCGCGGTTGACGGCTACGCCTATGCGGGCAAGAGCTTCGACCGGCGGGACGAGGTCGCGGCCATCGCGCGGGCGCTGCCGGGCCTGGAAAATCTGATCACGGTCGATTACCTGGGCGCCTGGGCCGCAGCGGCTGACGCCGCGGCGGCCGACGGCGCGGCGGCCGACTTGCCCGTGCCGGCCACCGGGTGGGCCGAGTTCGGTGACGGGCCGCGCACCGACTTCGACGAGGTTTCCTTCGACCATCCGCTATGGGTGCTGTACTCCTCAGGCACCACGGGGCTGCCCAAGCCGATCGTGCACGGGCACGGCGGCATCGTGCTCGAGCACCTCAAGGCGCTGTGCCTGCACCAGGACTTGGGCGCCGGCGATGTGTTCTTCTGGTACACCACCACCGGCTGGATGATGTGGAACTACCTGGCGGGCGGGCTTCTAGCAGGGGCGACGGTGGTGGCCTACGACGGCAGCGCCACCCACCCGGCGACCGGCGAACTCTGGCGCCTGGCCGCCGAGGCGGGCGTGACCTACTTCGGCGTGGGCGCGTCGTACCTGGTGGCGTGCACGAAGGCCGGCCTGCGGCCGGCCGCCGAGGTGGATCTTTCCAGGCTGCGGGGGGTCGGTTCCACCGGTTCGCCGCTGCCGCCCGAGGGATTCGACTGGGTCTACTCCGACGTGGCGGGCCAGGTCTCAGCAGGCACCGCGGCCAGTTCCGGGGAAGGTCTGATCCTCGGCTCGTTTTCCGGCGGAACGGACATGTGTACAGGTTTCGTCGGTCCGTGTCCGCTGCTGCCGGTACGGCGCGGGATCATCGCCGGCCCGTGCCTGGGCGCCAAGGTCGAGGCGTTCGACGCCACGGGCGCCCCGCTGATCGGCGAGGTCGGCGAGCTGGTGCTGACCAAGCCCATGCCCTCGATGCCGGTCGGCTTCTGGGGAGACGACACGGGGGAGCGCTATCGCACCAGCTATTTCGGGCAGTACCCCGGCGTATGGCGGCACGGCGATTGGATCCTGATCTTGCCCGAAGGGGGCTGCGTGATCTACGGCAGGTCAGACGCGACGCTGAACCGAGGCGGAGTCCGGATGGGGACCGCAGAGTTCTACCGCGTCGTGGAGGACCTGCCCGAGGTGACCGACAGCCTGGTCATCGACACGGGCACGCTGGGAACCGAGGGTCGGCTCGTGCTCTACCTGGTGCTCGCCGACGGCCGTCAGCTCGACAACGAGCTGCGGGCGCGGATCACGGCCGCCTTGCGGGGATCCCTGTCGCCGCGGCACGTGCCCGACGAGATCCACCAGGTGCCCGCGGTGCCCAGGACGCTGTCGGGCAAGAAGCTCGAGGTCCCGGTTCGAAAGATGCTGGCCGGGACCCCGGCCGCCGAGGCGGCCGACCGGGAGTCGCTGGCAAACCCAGAGGCGCTGGCATTCTTCGCTCCCGGCGGTCAGGTGACCGGGGAGGATGACGCGCGGTGACGGCACACGCGGGGCGCACGGGCCGCAGCTTCGGCGAGGAAGGGGGCCGACTCACCTACGGCACCTACCTGCACCTGCCGGACCTGCTCGCGCAGCAGGTGCCGCTCGTCGTGCCGGAGGCTCACGACGAGCTGCTCTTTATCACCGTGCACCAGGTGTACGAGCTGTGGTTCAAGCAGCTGCTGCACGAGCTGGAGGCGGCACGGCAGGCGATGGACGGCGACCAGGCCTGGCTGGCCAGCCATCTGATGCGGCGCGCGCACGTGATCGAGCGGCTGCTCGTGCACCAGGTCGACGTGCTCGAGACCATGACGCCGCAGGATTTCCTGCAGTTCCGCTCCGCGCTGGCGCCCGCCAGCGGCCTGCAGTCGGTGCAGTTCCGTGAGCTTGAGTTCCTGTCGGGGGCCAAGGACTTCAGGTTCGTGAGCCGGTTCCGCGGGCTCACCGAGGACGAGCGGCGGCGGCTGTCGCTCCGGCTTGCCGAGCCCTCGCTTTGGGACTCCTATGTGGGCCTGCTCAGCAGGAGCGGCCTTGACGTGACCTCGGATGAGCGGATCAGTGACTCACTGCTGATCATCGCCAGGGACCGGGCCAGCCATGACGACCTCTGGCAGCTCGCCGAGGCCTTGCTGACCCACGACGAGGCCGCCGCCATGTGGCGGTCACGTCACGTCCAGATGGTGGAGCGCCAGATCGGAACCAAGTCAGGCACCGGCGGATCCAGTGGCGCACCGTACCTGCACAGGCGGGTGCCGCTGCGTTATTACCCATTGCTGTGGGAACTTCGGGACCGGCTCTAGCCGACGGGAGTGATGCGATGTCGGACCTTCGGAGCGCGGAACGGCAGGAACTGCTGACCGCGGCAGTCGGCTCGGTCGGCGCGGACAGCTGTGTCGGCGACTCGCTGAATTACCTGCGCGCCTACTACAAGCACGTCGATCTCGGCGACCTGACGGCAGCCGGGGCCGAGCGTGCCGGCCGCGTAGCCGCGGAGCATGCCCGGCTCGCGGCACAGCGACCGCATGGCAGGGCCGTGATCCAAGTCAGATCCGAACCTGAGGCGACCCTGCTGCCCGGCAGGGACGTGATCGACGTGGTCACCGACGACATGCCGTTCCTGGTCGACACCATCGCGATGACGCTAGTCGGCAACGACGTCGCGGCGGAGCTCATAGTGCATCCGCAGCTCATGGTGCGCCGGGACGTCTCGGGCGCGCTGCGCGAGGTGCTGCACCCGATCGCGGCGACGCTCCCGATCGACAAGCCGCGCGTCCCTGGCTCGGGGGACGCGCCCGATGAGATCGCCGAGTCCTGGACCCACATCGAGGTGGCACGGCTTACCCCAGGCAAGGCCGAGGTGCTCACCGACGCGCTCGGCCGGGCGCTGGGGGACGTGCGGCTGGCCGTGGAGGACTACCCGAAGATGCGGGCCGCGGCGCTGCTGCGGGCCGACGAGCTCGCCAAGTCCGACGACGGCGCGATGCAGACTGGCTCCGAGTCCGTCGCGGAGGTCGAGGACCTGCTGCGGTGGCTTGTCGACGCCCACTTCACTTTCCTCGGCTACCGCGAATACGACCTCGTGCCCGACCCGGCCGTCAGCGCTGACGGCGCTGGTGCTGCCGGGCTGGCGCTGCGCGGCGTTCCTGGGACCGGCCTGGGCATCCTGCGCTACGACCGGTCACGGCTCACGCCACTGAGCGAGCTCACGGAACAGGGCAGGCGCCTTGCCACCGATCCTCGGCTCATGCTGCTGATCACGAAAGCGAACTCTCGGGCGACCGTGCACCGCCCGGTCTACTTGGATTACGTCGGCCTCAAGCGGATATCGGAAACCGGCGAGGTGGTGGGCGAGTACCGTTTCCTCGGCCTGTTTACGCACATGGCGTACACCGAGAGCATCACCAGGATTCCGATCCTCCGCCGCAAGCTGTCAGAGGTTCTCGATGCCAGCGGCGTTCCCGCGGACAGCCATGACGGCAAGGACTTGGCAGATCTCATGGAGGTCTACCCGCGGGAGGAGCTGTTCCAGACCCCGGCCAACGAGCTGGCCGAGGTCGCCGCCGAAGTGCTGAAGCTGCGTGAGCGAATGCAGACCAGGTTGTTCCTGCGCAAGGACATCTACGGCCGGTACGTCTCCTGCCTGGTCTACCTGTCGCGGGACCGGTACAACACGAAGGTCAGGCTCGCGGTCTCGGACATCTTGCGTAGCGAGCTCGGCGGCGCGCAGCTGGATTACACCGCGGTTGTGGACGAGACGCCGATCGCCAGGCTGCACATCGTGGTGAGGGCCGAGCGCGGGAAGCAACTCGCCGATGCCGACGTGACCGCCCTTGAGCCAAAGATCGCCGCCGCCGTCCGGTCCTGGGATGACCAATTGCTGCGCGAGGCCGTGGCCAAACATGGCGAGGAGGGCGGCCGCGCGCTGCTGGCCGACCTTACCGAGTGCATCTCGGAGACTTACAAGGCCGACGTGCCGGCGGCAGCTGCCATCTCGGACCTGGAGAAAGCTCAGCAGATGCGGGCCACGGGCCAGGACATCTCCTTTGAGATGTGGGAGTCGGCAAGCTACGTGGGGGGCGTGCCCGTCGATGAGGATGGGGGCGAGCCAAATGCCGGAGCAGCCACTGAGCCGCGGGTGTGGCGGCTAACGATCCACCGCGCCGGGTCGCCGCTGACCCTGAGTGACGTTCTGCCGCGCCTGCAGCACATGGGCGTGGACGTGGTCGATGAGCACCCTTACGAGTTCGATGCGGACGATCCCTTCTGGATTTACGACTTCGGGTTGCGCCTTACTGCAGGTCCGGTGATCAAGCTCACCGAGGCGGTCAAGGACCAGCTCGAGGGTGCGCTCATGGCGCTATGGACTGGCCAGATCGAGGATGATTCCTTCAACGCACTCGTGCTCGATGCGGGCCTGGGCTGGCGCGAGGTCGTGGTGCTGCGCGCGTACGCCAAGTACCTGCGGCAGGCGGGCACGATGTTCAGCCAGGCCTACATCGCCCAGGTGCTGCGGTCGAATCCGGTCATCGCCCGGCAGCTCATCAGGCTCTTCGAGTCGAGGTTCGACCCGGCCCGGCGATCGGGCGCGGCTGAGCGGACCGAGGCGCTCGCCGAGGAGATCACCGGCGGGCTCGACGAGGTCGCGAGTCTGGACGAGGACCGGATCTTGCGCGCGTACCTGGGCCTGGTGCTGGCCACGCTACGCACGAACTACTTCCGTCCCGATGCTGCCTATCTGGTGTTCAAGCTGGACGCGGCGCTGGTTCCGGATCTGCCCGCGCCCAGGCCGAAGTTCGAGATGTTCGTGTACTCGCCCCGCTTCGAGGGCGTCCACCTGCGGTTTGCTTCCGTCGCCCGAGGCGGGCTGCGCTGGTCCGATCGCCGGGAGGACTTCCGCACTGAGATTCTCGGCCTGGCCAAGGCGCAGGAGGTGAAGAACTCGGTGATCGTGCCGTCCGGCGCCAAGGGCGGCTTCGTCTGCAAGCAGCTGCCCGACCCGGCAGACCGCGGCGCGTACGGGACCGAAGTTCGTGACTGCTACAAGCTGTTCGTGAGCGCGATGCTCGACGTGACCGACAACCTCCGGGGGGGCGAGGTCATCCCGCCGGACGCGGTGGTCAGGCACGATGGCGATGACCCGTACCTGGTCGTCGCCGCCGACAAGGGAACTGCCACGTTCTCCGACACGGCGAACGAGATTGCCCTGAGCCGTGGCTTCTGGCTGGGGGACGCGTTCGCCTCGGGCGGGTCTGCCGGCTACGACCACAAGAAGATGGGCATCACCGCGCGAGGCGCGTGGGAGTCGGTCAAGTTCCACTTCCAGACGCTGGGCGTCGACATCGACACGACCGAATTCACGGTCACCGGGATCGGCGACATGTCCGGTGACGTGTTCGGGAACGGCATGCTGCTGTCCCGGCAGATCAAGCTGGTGGCGGCGTTCGACCACAGGCACGTCTTCGTCGACCCTTCGCCCGATCCCGGTGTGAGCTTTGCCGAGCGGCGCCGCCTGTTCGAGCTGGTTGGCTCGTCTTGGGCGGATTACGACAAGGCGCTCATCTCGGCCGGAGGCGGCGTGTGGCCGCGGTCGGCCAAGTCGGTGCCTATCTCAGCCCAGGCCAGGTCCGCGCTCGGGATCGACGACTCGGTGTCGGCGCTGTCCCCTGACCAGCTCATATCCGCCGTTCTGGCCGCTCCGGTGGACCTACTGTGGAACGGGGGCATCGGCACCTACGTCAAGGCGAGCACCCAGTCTCATGCCGACGTCGGCGACCGTTCCAACGACGCGGTCCGGATCGATGCCACGCAGTTGCGGGCCAGGGTCGTCGGCGAGGGCGGGAACCTCGGCATCACCCAAGAGGCCAGGATTGAGTACTCGCTCGGCGGCGGGCTGATCAACACCGATTTCATCGACAACTCCGCCGGAGTCGACACTTCGGACCATGAGGTCAACATCAAGATCCTGCTCGACGAGGTGGTGAGGGACGGCGGGCTGACTCTGCAAGGCCGGGACGAGCTGCTCGCCGCAATGACAGACGATGTCGGCCAGCTCGTCCTGGCGCACAACTATCACCAGAACCGGGCCCTCGCGGCGGCGCGGGCGCAAGCCGGTCAGATGCTGCACGTGCACTTCCGCTACATCAGGAAGCTCGAGCGCGAGGGCCGGTTGCGGCGTCGCCTGGATGGCCTGCCTGCCGACAAGGACATCGCCGAGCGCCGTGCGGCGAGCACCGGGCTCACCCTGCCTGAGTTCTCGGTGCTGCTCGCGCACACCAAGATCGCCGCCGGCCAGGACTTGCTGGCGTCGGAGGTGCCAGACCAGCCGTACCTGATGCGGGTGCTGACCGAGTATTTTCCTGAAGCTCTGCGGGCTCGCTATGCGGAACGAATGACCGCGCACCGGCTGCACCGCGAGATCATCACGACCGCCGTGGTCAACGACATGATCGACCGGTCCGGCATCACGTTCGTGTTCCGGCTGAACGAGGACACCGGCGCTTCGGTGCCGCACATCACCGAGGCCTGGCTGGTCGCTCGCGAGGTGTTCGACATGCCTGGCTTCTGGTGGCAGCTGAAGGAACTCGACACCCGGGTGGAGACGTCGGCGCAGATCCTGGCGCTGCTTGAGGGCCGCAAGCTCACCGAGCGAGCCACCCGCTGGCTGCTGCATTTCAGGCGGCCGCCGTTCGACATCGCCGCGACGATCCAGTTCTTCGCCGACGGCGTGCTCACCGTCGCGGCCGGCCTGCCCAAGCTGCTTGCGGGACTAGACCTGGCCGGATTCGAGGAGCGCCGCAACTCGTTCGTGGATATGGGCTTCCCCGACGCCCTGGCCGACCGAGTCGCCGCCATGGTTCCGGCCTACTCCGCGTTCGACATCGTCGAGATCGCCGCGCGATCGGCCACGACGGTCAGCGAGACCGCCGAGGTCTACTTCGACCTCGCCGACCGGCTGCAGATCACGAGGCTGCGCGATCGGATCACGGCGTTGCCGCGGGAGGACCGATGGAACACACTGGCCCGTGGGGCGCTGCGGGACGACCTGTACGCAGCACACGCCGCCCTGGCCCGGGAGGTGCTGACGGTGACGGGGGCAGGAACTCCGGAACAGCGGCTTGCCGCCTGGGTGACCAGGAACGACGCCGCGGTCGCCCGCGCCGGGCAGACCCTGACGGAGATCTGGGAGAGCGACGCTTTCAATGTCGCGACGCTGTCGGTGGCGGTCCGTGCGATCCGCACCCTGGTCTCGACGAGCAGCTTGCCAGCCTGAAGTGCTACGAACGAAAAGCGGGCGCACGTCGAAGGTTCGCTGGCCCTCGCTTGAGCGGCCGGACGCCGAGCCTCGCGTAGGCTCATTGCATGGCCATCGATCGCGTCGGCGAAGTGAAGGAGCTGTCGTCGAAGCTCGCCAGCATTGAGGCTGTCCTCGACCCCGACGGCATGCGCAAGGAAGCTGAGGAGCTGCGCGAACGCTCTGCCGACCCTGCGCTCTGGGAGGACCAGGAGAACGCCCAGGCGGTGACCAGGCGGCTGTCCTACCTCGACGCCGAGCTGGCGCGGCTCGATGCGCTGCACCGCAGGCTTGATGACCTGGCCGTAATGTTCGAGCTCGCGGAAAGCGAGAACGACGAGCCCACCATGCAGGAAGCGCTGAGCGAGCTCGGTGCCATCCGGGGCCAGATCGATCAGCTTGAGATTCGCACCCTGCTGTCTGGTGAGTATGACTCGCGCGAGGCGCTCATCTCCATTACCGCGCAAGCGGGCGGCGCCGATGCCGCCGACTGGGCCGAGGGCCTGCAGCGGATCTACCTGCGCTGGGCCGAGCGGCACGGCTATCCGACGGAGATCTACGACACCTCCTTCGCGGAGGAAGCCGGGATCAAGTCCACGACTTTCGCGATCAAGGCGCCCTACGCGTACGGCACGCTGCGCGGCGAGCACGGCACGCACCGCATGGTCCGGATCTCCAAGTACGACAACCAGGGCCGCCGGCAAACCTCATTCGCCGGTGTGGACGTGATACCCGTGGTCCAGCAGGCAGATCACATTGACATCCCCGATGACGAGATCAGGGTCGACGTCTACCGGTCAAGCGGCCCTGGCGGCCAGGGCGTGAACACGACGGACTCGGCGGTCCGGATTACGCACCTGCCAACCGGGATCGTCGTGTCCTGCCAGAACGAGCGCAGCCAGATCCAGAACAAGGCAAGCGCCATGGCCGTGCTCCAGGCCAAGTTGCTCGAGCGCAAGCGGGAGGAACAAGCGGCCAAGCTCAACGAGCTGCGCGGCGACGGCGGGCGCAGCTGGGGCACTCAGATTCGCAACTACGTGCTGCACCCGTATCAGAACATCAAGGACCTGCGCACCGGGGTAGAAACCGGGAACACCGCCGCCGTCATGGACGGCGAGATCGACGAGTTCATCGAGGCCGAAATCCGCTGGCTGCGCACTCAGGGGCTGTAGCGGTCGGCGGCCGAAGGCTCGCGCTGCCGCCTCAGTGACCCAGGTGCTGCAACGCTAGTAGCACAGCGAGCACGAGCAGCAGCATCGCGACGGCGTACGGGACGCTAAACCCGTGCGATGGGTGATGATGCAGATCGGAACGCATCGCCTGGCATACCGAGCACCGGCCCTCAGCGACCGGTCCGGCGCACCTGGCGCAGATCAGGTGCTCGCAGCTCATGCGTGTGCCTCCAGAAGTGTGCACGTCCGGCCGTCGAGCGTGGCGTCCGGTCTCTTCCACAATGTTGGACGTTCCAGCCTAGTTTCCCCCCTAGACTGTCCGGTGACCAGACCGGGGCGGGTTCTTGCCCGGCACATAGTCATTATCGAGCGTTGTGATGGGCCTGTGATCCACTTCGATAGCGTCACTAAGGCATACCCGAATCAGAGTCGTCCCGCCCTAGAGAGCGTCAATCTCGATGTTGAGAAGGGCGAGTTTGTCTTCCTCGTCGGTCCGTCCGGGTCCGGAAAGTCCACGTTCCTGAGGTTGATCCTGCGGGAGGAGCGGCCCACTGACGGCCGGATCTATGTCATGGGCCGGGATCTGGCGCGCATCACCAACTGGAAGGTCCCGCAGCTCAGGCGCCGGATCGGCTGTGTGTTCCAGGACTTCCGGCTGCTGCCGGCAAAGAACGTCTACCAGAACATCGCCTTCGCGCTCGAGGTCATCGGCAAGCCGCGGCGCTTCATCCGCAAGGTCGTCCCCGAGGTGATCGACCTGGTCGGGTTGGAGGGCAAGGGGGACCGGATGCCGGACGAGCTGTCCGGCGGCGAGCAGCAGCGAGTCGCGATGGCCCGGGCGTTCGTGAACCGCCCGGTGATCTTGCTGGCCGACGAGCCGACAGGCAACATCGACCCCGCGACCTCGATCGGGATCATGAAGGTCCTCGACCGGATCAACAGGACGGGCACCACCGTGGTGATGGCCACACACGATGCGGCGATCGTCGACTCCATGCGCAAGCGAGTGATCGAGCTTGAATATGGCAAGGTGGTGCGCGATCAGTCGCGGGGCGTCTACGGCCAGGCCTACTAGCCAGGGCCCGGCCAGGATTATCAAGGGATCAGCTACATGCGTGCGCAGTTCGTGTTCAGCGAGGTGTGGGTCGGCCTGCGAAGGAACCTGACCATGACCGTCGCCCTCGTGGTAGTGGTCGCGATCAGCCTGTCGCTGCTGGGTACTGGGCTGCTGTTCATGAAGCAGGTCAACGAGGCGCAGACGTTCTGGCAGAGCCGGGCCGTGCTCCCGGTCTACCTGTGCTCGAGCGCGCAGCTCAGCGCGGCGTGCAAGAACGGACCGGTCACCGCCGCCGAGAAGCAGCAGATCTACACCACCTTGAGCAACCTGCCCGGCGTCGAGCACGTGACCTACCAGTCCCAGGCCGCGGCCTACGCGCAGTTCAAACAGGAGTTCGCGAACCTGCCGGTGTTCATCCAGTTCACCCCCGCCTCTGACATCTCCGCCTCCTTCGGGGTCAAGCTCGTGAACGCCCAGCGGGACTGGCGTGAGGTGCAATCCGCGATGAACGGGGTGCCCGGGGTGCAAAACGTGGGCGACGTCTCCGTTCTCAGCAACCTGTACAACTTGTTCAACGGCGCGCGGAACGCGGTCATCGCGGTCGCGATCATCCTGATCATCGCGGCGATCCTGCTCGTGGCCAACACAATCCGGCTGTCCGCGTTCAACCGGCGCCGGGAGACGGCGATCATGCGCCTAGTTGGCGCTTCTAACTTCTATGTGCAACTGCCGTTCCTCGTGGAGGGCATGATCGCGGGACTTTTCGGCTGGATTCTCGCGGCCGCCTTGCTGGCTGCGGCGCGCGCCGGCCTGGACGGGATGCAGGTCTACTTCCCGTTCCCGGTGACCCTGCACGTGCTGGACCTAATCGAGGTCGTGGTCATCACGATGTTCATCGCCCTCGCGCTGTGCGGCTCCACCTCCTACCTGACGCTTAGGCGTTACCTGCGCGTGTAGCAGGTCCAGACTTAGTACCGTGGCGGAAGGGCAAGGCGGGTCGGCACACGTCGGCCGCGCGACGCAGCAGGCAAGCCGGGCCAACCCAGGCAGATCCCAGCCGAAGACTGCCAAGCAAGGCAGGTCAGGACCGACGGCGTCGAAGCAACCGGGCAAGAAGATCGTCGCGACAAACCGGCGGGCCAGGCACGACTACGCGATCAGCGATGTCGTGGAAGCCGGACTGGTGCTGACCGGCACCGAGGTCAAATCGCTCCGGGCCGGGCGGGCCGCGCTCACCGAAGGCTACGGACAGATCACCGATGGCGAGGCGTGGCTGTACGGCGTGCACATCCCCGAGTACACGCTGGGCACCTGGACCAACCACGAGCCGCGCCGGGTCCGCAAGCTGCTGCTGAACCGTAAGGAGATCGACAAGCTCGCCCGCACCACCGCCGAAGGCGGCTTCACGCTGATCCCGCTGTCGCTGTACTTCTCCGGTGGGAAGGCCAAGATCGAGCTGGCCGTCGCGCGCGGCAAGCGCACCTATGACAAGCGGCATGAACTTGCCCGCAGGGACGCCGCACGAGAGGTCGACCGTGCCCTGCGGCGCCGCAGGTAGCACAATGGCGACTGATGGCCGGCATGGCTAGGCGAGGTACCCACTCAGCGCGGCATCGGGCTGGGCGGTCAGGTGCGGACGCTGCGGAACACGGACCAGCGTCCTTCGACGCCGCGCCAACCGCACCGGATGGACTCGGCCGACCCGGCGGTGCTGACCTGGCGCTCAGCCGATCTGTAGTCACCGGACCGCCTATCGGGCCGGTTCACCAACCGGATCGGGCAGCCCATCGTGCGCCGCCGAGTCGGCCCGTACCCGCGCCGAGGAAGCCGCGGCCGGACCGGTCGCGCGCGATCAGGGCAGCATCGCTGCTGTGCGCTGTCGTGGTCGTGGTGGTTGCCGGCGTCGTCGGCGTGGGCGGGTCCCGCCTGTCAGTAGCCGAAAGCGTCAAGGCGTTCCTGCTGGACTGGGAGACGGGGAACTACGTCGCGGCCGCCAGGCTGACCACAGGAAGGCCGGCCAGCGTGGCCAGGCTGCTGCGAGCCACTAAGGTTCAGCTCGGCGCTGATGACCTCGCGCTCAAGATGGGGCCGATCACGACCGGAAGGAACACCGCGCGGGCGTTCTTTACCGCGACATTCGACCTGGGCACTAGCGGCCTGCCGTGGACGTATCAGGGCAGCTTCCGGCTGCGGCTGTCCAGGTCGGCCTGGCGGGTGGTCTGGTCGCCGTCGGTGATCGCACCCGGGCTGCGTCCCGGTGACCGGCTGGCCGTGGTCACCAGCGCGCCAGGCCGGGCCCCTTTGCTCGATTCGGCCCGGAATTCGCTCTTCACGCCGTCACCCGTGATCGAACTCGGCGTGGTGCCCGACGAGGTCAAGCACCCGTTGCGCACCGCCGAGCTGCTCGCCAGGGCGGTTCATATGGGCAGCGCGGACGCGATCGAGATGTGGGGGCAAATGGAGGCTGCCCCACCCAACTCGTTCTTCGAGCTGCTCGCGCTCTCCCCAGGCCAGTACAACCGGCTGAGCAGTGCGCTCTCGAAGGTGCCGGACCTGCGACGGAACACGATCAGCAGGCGGCTGTTCCACAGCACGGTGCCCGATGTGACCGGACAGATCGGCACCGAGACCGCCCGGGTGCTCCGTACCGACGGCGTCCCGTATCGGCCCGGCACCACGATCGGCCTGTCTGGTTTGGAGCGGACCTATCAGAGCCAGCTCACCGGCACCCCGACCACGGAGGTGGTGGTGCAGAACCGGGCAGGCCACCGGGTCGCCGTGCTCAAGCGCTGGCCCGGCGGGAGCGGTGTGGTAGTCCGCACCACGATCAACCCCGGTGTTCAGCGAGCCGCGGCGAACGCGCTAGCTGGGGTGGGATACCCGGTGGCCATCGTCGCGACGCGCGCCGGAGGCGGCCAGATCCTCGCGGTCGCTAGCAACTCGGTGAATGGCATGCCGGATGTGCGGCCACTGACCGGCGTCTACCAGCCGGGCCAGGCGTTCACGATCGTCTCCACGATGGCGCTGCTGCGTTCGGGCTCGGTCGTCGCGGCCAGGCGCGTCCCGTGCCGCGCGACGAACCTCATCGGGTCGCAGACCTTCACCAACATGCCGCCCGTGCCGACTCTGCGCAAGTCGCCAACGGTCGGCACCGACTTCGCTCGAGCCTGCCGGACCGCGTTCGCCGGACTGTCCTACCTGCTGAGCCCGTCGCAGCTGGCCAAGGCCGCCGCGGACATGGGAATCGGGTCCAGATGGCAGCTACCCATACCAGCCTTTTCTGGCTCGCTGAGAACCCCGGCCTCGGGCAACACCGGGGTGAAGGCGGCCGACGTGGTCGGCGACGGCACCGTCCGGGTTAGCCCGCTGGCCATGGCCCTGGCCGCAGGCGCGGTCGAGTCAGGATCCTGGCGGCCGCCGGTCCTGGTCACCAACCCGGCCACGGCAAGCGGGGTCGGGCGGGTTGCGTTCTCGCGCAGCGTCACCGGAACGCTGCGGACCATGATGCTGGCCGCGGTCGCCTCCGGCGCGGCGCAGGGAGCAGGCGTGCGGCATGCCGCCGTGTACGGCCAGGTGGGGATCGCCCCGGTGGCCGGGCACGGTGGGCTGCTGGCGATCTGGTTCGTCGGGTACCGTGGCGACGTTGCCTTCGCGGTGGTCGCGTTCTCGCCCGTGGCCAGTTTCGCTCCGGCGACGCAGGTCGCGCAGCGATTCGCAGCCGCGCTGTCGCCCGGTGCTTGAGAAAATTCTCACACCGAGCAACCACTCGGTCACTAAGCGGCGTCTTACGTAATGAGGCTGGACGCCGCTTGGGGGGTTGCGGCGCAGCCGTCATGAGAACCGGGTCTCATCTCGGGGGAGGCCCGGGCCATCGGGACCGGCCCCGACCCTGCCGGTCAAGCCCCCGCGGGCGCGTCTTCGGCCACCGCCAGCGCCTGCGGGGGCTTTCTCATGCCCGGATTAACCGGTCGTCGGCTATCCTTAACGCATAACTGCATAGGGGGTGACTGGCTTCGACTTCGGTCGTTGATCCAGGTGAAGCGGGCCGAGGGGTGCGGTGGTGACCTCGTAAATCCTGTCGCCGCGAACTATAAGTGCCAACACAACGCGCACTCGCCTCGCTCTCGCTGCCTAAGCGAGTATGAGAGGCCGTCAGCCCGGGAGTTCCTCCGGCCCGGTGCCTGGCGTCAGCTAGGAGGATCCACCGACTAGCCCGGTCGCGGGGCTAGGCGGGACAACGAACAGCGACTGAGCCTGCTCGGCGGCTTGCCTGCATGACCGCCGGGGCTGAGAAATGCAGCGCAGGCTGCGCCCGGAGAAGCCCTGGAGAAGCACTGAAGGACGCGGGTTCGATTCCCGCCACCTCCACGAACGCTCAATGCTGCCTCGCGCCCACGCGACGGCTGCGACGGCGCGCCCTGCCGGAGGGCGCAGCCTGTGTCCAGAACTCCCGGTTGGCGGTGCCCCACAAGCCCCCCACTAGGTCTATTTCATGGCGATCGACGCTAAGACGGGCAAGGCGCACCCCTAACATCGAAACCGTTCCGCAGCTGGCCCGGCCCAAATCATAGGGTTTCCCCCGACGCGAGAGGTTGCCCTCCGAACCTAACGTCTGGTATGTGTGCGAAATCGGCCCGCACATGCCGATAGTCAAGAGGAGGGGATTCATGCGCATCAATTGGAACAAGGTGTCGCTGGCAATCGGCGCCGGCGGTATCGTGGCGGCCCTGCTGGCGACGACGCCAGCGCTGGGCGCGGCCGGACGCTCGCCCGCCGGACCGGCGGTGACCGGCGTGGTAATCAAGTCCGTCACCCGCGGTGGCCCGGTGCTGCTGGCCCACCCGCCTGGCACGACCGTAGTCCTCAAGCTCAGGCTGCCCGCCGGAAAGTGGGCCCTGTCCGCCAAGCTGTGGGGGGACAGCGCGCCAGCCACCACTGGCGCAAACACCCTCGTCCGGTGTGCTCTCAAGCACGGCGGCACGTTCCTGGACGTCAGCGCGTTCAATATCCCGCGGATCGGTAGTGTCACCTCCGCCGGGGTGCTCTACCTGGGTGCCGTTGCCAGCTTCAGATCGCGGGCCACGGTGATCGTGTTCTGCGATGACCTCAGCAGCAACGCGCAGGTGCACAACGCCGAGCTGACCGCGGTCGGCTAGCCAGGACGCCTACAACCCAGGTTCGCGGGCTGGCCGGGAAGCCGGTCGGCCCGCGAACCGCGCGATGCGGGGAGACCGGGCGAGGCAGCCTCGGCAGGCCGGGCATAACAGGGCCGTATGTGCTGTTATCGGCACTGTCCGAACTCCCCACATGAAAGACTGCTCACGTGGCCGTACATGAGATTGAGCTGGAGACACTGGCCGGGGAGCCGGCCACCCTCGGCGACTACGCTGGCTCGGCCATCCTCGTCGTCAATGTCGCTTCTGAGTGCGGCCTGACTCCGCAGTACACAGGCTTGCAGCAGCTGCACGAGCGCTTCGCCAAGCGCGGGTTCACCGTGGCCGGGTTCCCGTGCAACCAGTTCGGCGCCCAGGAGCCAGGGACGGCCGACCAGATCCGCGAGTTCTGCTCGGCCAACTACAACGTGACGTTCCCGCTCTTCGCCAAGATCGAAGTCAATGGGCCCGGGCGGCATCCGCTGTATGCAGAACTGACCCAGGCGCCCGACGCGGCCGGCAAGGCCGGCGACATCCAGTGGAACTTCGAGAAGTTCCTGATCGGAGCGGGCGGCAATATCGTCGCCCGGTTCAGGCCGCTGACCGAACCAGACGCTCCCGAGGTTGTCGCCGCGATCGAAGCGGCGCTGCCGCGCTAGCGACGCCGCTGATAGGCGCCGGCCAGCCGGGATGTCGATGACCCGCTGATGGGCGCCCGCCCGCCGCGACATCGATGACCTGTTGATGCACCTATGACTGCATCAACGGTCCGTCGATGCAGTCGCGGGACACCGACAGTCGCGCGAGGGACGCCAGCCGCCCCATCGACGGACCGTTGCTGGTGCTCTGCGCCCATCAACGGTCCGTTGATGGGTCCAGAGCAGGCTCAGGCGAGCAGTCCGGGGCCGCGCTTGATCATCTGGCCGGCGATGATCGAGCGCTGCACCTCGCTCGTGCCCTCCCAGATCCGCTCCACCCGCAGCTCACGGAAGAACCGCTCCGCGGCGTACTCGCGCATGTAGCCTCGTCCGCCGAAGACCTGGACAGCGCGGTCTGCGACCCGGCCGGCCATCTCGGAGGCGTACAGCTTGGCCATGGAGCACTGCGCATGCTGGACCTTGACGTCCGCGCCAGCGTCGATGCCGCGGGCGGTCTCGTAGGTCATTGCCCGGGCCGCGAACAGCTCGGTGAGGCTGTCGGCCAGCATCGCCTGAACGGCGCCGAGCTCGGCGATCGGCCGCCCGGAGACCCGCCTCTCGGCAGCGAAAGAGGTCATCTCGGCGACGAGGCGATCTGCGGCGCCGAGGCAGCGGGCCGCGACCATGAGCCGCTCGAACCGGAACCACTCATAGGCAAAGCTCATGCCGTCGCCCTCGGCCCCGACGAGCTGGCTTACGGGCACCCGCACGCCATCGAAGGCGACGATCGGATGTCTGTGCGCTGACCCGAGCGTGTGCGAGTAGGCCGGCGTGCGGACCACGCGGACGCCAGGCCAGGGCAGGTCGACGATCAGCATCGCGTGCTGGCCCGCGTTCTGGCCGCTAACCAGCTTGCCCTGGAAGAATGCGTAGTCCGCGGAGTGGAACGACGTCACGTGCCACTTGGTGCCGTTGAGTACGTACTCCTCGCCTTCCCGGCGCGCCGTCGCCTCGATCGCCTCGACGTCCGAGCCAGCGCCTTCCTCGGTGATCGCGTAGCACTCGTCCTTCTCGCCCCTGGCGGCCGGCCGGACATACCGCTCCGTCTGCTCCGGCGTGGCCACGGCGGGCATCCAGGACGGCGGCGTACCGCAGGCCCAGGCGAGCGCGTTGGTGACGCGGCCGACCTGCTCGGTGATGAGCACCTGCTGGAGCGATGTGTACCCGCCGCCGCCGACCTCCTTCGGCATGTTCGCCGCGTACAACCCGAGTTCGATCGCTCGCGCCTTGTGCGCCGCCGCCTGCTCGGTCGGCACCTCGCCGTCGGCGAGCTCAGTCTGCTGCTCAAGCGGGATCAGCTCGTCGGCGAACCGCCGGGCCCGGGCCTGGACGTCGAGATCGGCCGCTGACAGGCTGTACATGCGTCTCCTCCGGGGAGGGCCCACCTTCGCTGGGGATCTTGACTGAACGTTCAGTCTAGGTCAGAATCGGCCGGACGCCAATGCTGGTGTGGCAACTATGAAGGGACCGCAGCGATGACCGAGACCAGCCCGGCGACGCCGCACCTCGCCGCCGCCGCAATTGCCGTGCTTGATGACACCGGGCCACTGGAGGAGGCGACCGGGCACGAGATGACCACGAGCGGACTGACGGTCTGGCAGGACGGAACCGCGGAAGCGGGCGTCTGGGAGTGCACGCCCGGACCTTCGCGCTGGGTGCTCGACACGCATGAGGTGGTGCTCATCTTGGCTGGGCGGATGACGGTGACCCCGGACGGTGGTGAGCCAACCAAGATCGGGCCTGGCGACCTGGCGGTATTCCCGCGTGGCTGGAGCGGAACCTGGGACATCCACGAGACGATCCGCAAGGCGTACGTGATCTTCGAGTAGGCGGAGGGGCGGGATCTGCCTCAGATCGTGCCGAAGAGCCGGTCGCCCGCATCGCCGAGGCCCGGCATGATGTAGCCGCGCTCGTTCAGCCGCTCGTCGAGCCCGGCGGTCACCACGGTGACCGGAACGGGATAGTCGTCGGGGAAGGCGGCATGCACCCTCTCGATGCCCTCGGGCGCGGCTAGCAGACAGATCGCCGTGAGTGAGGCCGCGCCGCGGGAAGCCAGCATGCCGAATGCGGCCTCCAGGGTGCCGCCGGTGGCCAGCATCGGATCGAGCACGAATGCGTCCCGGCCGGCGAGGTCGTCGGGCAGCCTGGTCGCGTAGGTCGATGCGACCAGCGTCTGCTCGTTCCTGGCCAGGCCGACGAAGCCAACGTCGGCCTTGGGCAGCAGGCGCGCCATGCCGTCGAGCATTCCGATGCCTGCTCGCAGCACCGGAACGACCAGAGGGATCGGCCTGGCCAGCTTCACTCCCGCAGTCAGGGTAAGCGGCGTGCGGACCGAGGTTGGCTCGACGCGGATGTGGCGGGTGGCCTCATAGGCGAGCAGGGTGACGAGCTCGTCGGTCAGGCTGCGGAAGACCGGCGTCTCCGTGCGTTCGTCACGGAGCATGGTCAGCTTGTGCGCGATGAGCGGGTGATCGGCGACCAGGGTACGCATGCCCGGTAGTCTGACAGGCCATTGCGGGCCCGGGCGCGCCACCCTAGCGGGTTCATGGTCGGGCGGCAGGATAGCCGTGCCGCGGCCGATACCAGGTCGCCGTGCACCCCGGGGTCGCGCATCGGACGCACTGGTGCCCCTTGCCTGGCTGCGCGAGCGCCCCGGGGCAGTCGCAGGGCGACCAGCTGACGATCACCCGTCCCGGTCCCCACCGGTGGCCCGCAGGACAGTACTGGGGATACGGCCACCAGGCGGGCGGAGCGTTCTCGTCCATGACCCCAGTAGAACATACGTTCGAAGAGGTTCCGACGCCGGTCCACCGGTCCTGGCCGACGGAGGAGCGCCGGTGTGCTGCCAGTTCGGGCACGCGAGGGCGGCGGCCATGTGGCCGCCGCCCTCGCATACCGGTACGAGTTCCGGCCTGGCTGGGGACCTGCCTACTTCTGGAATCGCAAGCTGTAGTTCGGGTGCAGGCTGGCGCGGCTGGGGCGGGCCGGCGCGGCGAGCCCGCCGTCCATGTCGAACGCGTACAGGTTGTTATCGAATGAGCCGACGTAGACCACCCCGTTCGCCACCGCCGGCGACGAGCCGACGTCGGACCCGGTGGTGTAGCGCCATAGCGTGGCGCCGGTGGCGGCATCGAGGGCGTACAAGCCGTTGGTGGAGCCGAAATAGAGCACGCCGTTCGCAACAGTCGGCGACGACTCGGCGGAGATGGGAGTGCTCCACAGGCTGGTGCCGGTGGCTCCGTTGAGGGCGTACACGTTACCGCCGGTGCTGACGTAGACCACCCCGTTGACCACGGCCGGCGAGGACGTGAAGGGGGTCCCGGTGGCGAAGCTCCATAGCTTGGCGCCCGTGGCGGCGTTGAGGGCGTACACATTGCCGTCCTCCGAGCCTATGTAGACCGTCCCGTTGGCCACCGCCGGCGAGGACTGGACGGCGAGCCCGATGGTGAAGCTCCATAGCTTGGCGCCGGTGGCGGCGTTGAGGGCGTACACGTTGCCGTCGAACGAGCCGACGTAGACCACCCCGCCGGCCACCGCGGGCGACGAGTCGACGCTGTTCGCGGCGCTGAAGCTCCACAGCTTGGCGCCGGTGGCGGCGTTCAGGGCGTACACGTTGTGATCTTCCGAGCCGACGTAGACCACCCCGCCGGCCACCGTCGGCGAGGAGTATACGGCAGCCCCGGTCGTGAAGCTCCACAGCTTGGCACCGGTGGACGCGTCCAGGGCGTACACGTTGCCATCGAACGAGCCGACATAGACCACCCCATTGGCCACCGCCGGGGACGACTCGACCGCGCTCCCGGTGGTGAAGCTCCACAGCTGGGCGCCGGTGGCCGCGTCCACGGCGTACACGTTGCCGTTAGCCGAACCGACGAAGACCACGCCGTTCACCAACGTCGGCGAGGAGAAGATGAAGCCGCCGGCGGTGAAGCTCCAGTCCAGGTCGATCCCGGCAACATTGGCCGGGGAGAGCACGTTCTCGAAGGGGTTGGTCCCCTTGTGCTTGCGGGAGTAGCGGAACTGGGTCCAGTTGGTGTTCACGGTGAACGGCGCCTGGGTGAACAGGCCGGAATGGCGTCCCTGGGCCGAGATCCAGTGCGTCCCGGGGACCGCCGAGGCGGGGACGCGGATCGTGATCGGGCCGAAGCTTCCGGCCGGGCCGGTGCCGGCCAAGGCAAGGTCGGTGGTGTCGGCGAAGATGTCCACCCCCTCCGAGCCGCCGAACCCGGTCCCGGAGACCTTCACCGCCGAGCCGGGCGGCCCGGTGCCGGGCGAGACCAGCAGCCCTGGGACAACCGCGAAGGCGGCGGCGCTGGTGGCCGTCCCGCCCGGCGTGGTGACCGTGATCGGCCCGGTGGCCGCGGTCATGGCCGGCACCGTCGCAGAGATGACGGTCGGGGTCGCGGTCACGGTGAACGCAGCAGGCACGCCGGCGAACTTGACCGCCGTGACCCCGGTGAAGTTCGACCCGGTGATGCTCACGTTCGTCCCGGCCGAGCCCGACGTAGGTGTGAACGAGCTGATCTTGGGCGGCGATGTGACAGCGGCAGCCGGGGCGGCCGGGGCTAGCACCCCGAGAGACAAGGCCATGGACGCGACCAGGCCCAGGAGAGCTGTCGTGCCGCCAGCGCGTCGGCGGAACATGTGGATTGTGACCATTGTCGTGACCTCCAGGTGCTCGTGATGGCCGCCAGATGACGCGGGCGACCGGGCGACAGGCGTGGTCGAAGAGACTTGTTAGTCCGGTCTTGTGGTGCCAGGCCTCTGGCAGGTGCACGGTGATGTTCTGGCGGGCGGTGAGGGCCTGCTCCGGAGGCGGGCCATCCGCCGCCACGCGCCGCGATAATCGGCAACTGCATGGCGTTCGGCCCGGCGCGATGCGATCCAGGCACGCAGGCGCGCGATCACGACCGGGCGGCGAGTCGGCCGCAAGCGTCTGACCGTATGCAGCCGATAACCTGCCGGGCAGCCGTTGGACGTATCGGCGCCGCCAGGGCCGGGGTCCCCACGCCCACAGCCCGGCCGGCGCCGACCGCGGGCGAGGCAATGATGAGCGCTAGACGAAGAGGCTCCATGTGCCCTCCCTGCAGACCGAAGACCACCTGATGGCTTCAGATGCGGAAAGGATGGCGCCGCGCGATACCGCAAAGCTATCCGTCATTCGACGTATCTTTCCCGGGCGCACTATGCGCGCCAGGGCAGCATGCTTACCAGCTGAATAACCCGCGGCTCGCGACGGCCCCGGGCTCACAGGATCCGGTTGCGGCCTGCGCGGCGCGGGCTCGCCGTGCGGACAGCTCGCGCTCGGCGGCGTTGCCCGCGAGCTCGCTCGCACGCTGAAACTCAGCTTGTGCCTCGGCCATCCGGCCGAGCCTGCGCAGCAGGTCGCCGCGGACGCTCGGCAACAGGTGATACTCGCGCATCGACGGCTCGGCGGCCAGCCGGTCTACCAGCTCCAGGCCCGCACGCGGGCCGAGGGCCATCGAGAGCGCGACGGCCCGGTTCAGCTCCACGATGGGTGAGGGCCGTACCCGTGCGAGTACCGAGTACAGCTCAGTGATGCGCGTCCAGTCGGTGTCCTCGGCGCGGTACGCCCTGGCATGGCAGGCCGCGATCGCCGCTTGGAGCACATAGGGCCCGGTCCCGTCCATTCCGGTGAGGTCCGCGTCGCCCGCGGACCGGCCTTCGGTCCGTGCCGGGTTCCGGCCAAGGAGGATCTGCTCGGCCCGCGCCAGCGCCGCCAGGCCGCGGTCGATCAGCAGCCAGTGCCAGCGGCGGCGGTCCTGGTCGAGCAGCAGAACCGGCTCGCCTCCTGGCCCGGTTCGCGCGGCGAGCCTCGATGACTGGATCTCCATCAGGGCGGCCAGTCCAAGCACCTCCGGCTCGCCCGGCATGAGCTCGGCGAGGACCCGCCCGAGCCGCAGCGCCTCGTGGCACAGGTCCGGACGGATCCAGTCGGCTCCGGCAGTGGCCGAATAGCCCTCGTTGTAAATGAGATAGATCACCTCAAGTACCGAGGAAAGCCGCTCCGGGCGTTCCGCCGCGCCCGGCGTCTCGAACGGCACGCGGGCGCGGTTCAAGGTTCGCTTCGCACGGACGATCCGCTGCGCGATCGTGGGTTCGGGCACGAGGAAGGCCCGGGCGATCTCGGCCGTGGTCAGGCCGCCGAGCAGGCGCAGTGTGAGAGCGACGCGGGCCTGGGCGGACAGGACCGGATGGCAGGCGGTGAAGATCAGCCGCAACAGGTCATCGTCGATCTCGTCGGCAAGGGCCCGGTCCAGGTCCGCCGTGCCTTCTTCGCCAGGCGCGGTGAGCGTTCTGGCGATCTCGGCGTATTTGCGTTCTCGCTCGGCATTGCGCCGGAAGTGGTCAATGGCCCGGCGCCTGGCCACCGTCATCAGCCAGGCCCCGGGATTACGCGGAACCCCGTCGGCCGGCCACTGCTCGAGCGCGCAGACGACGGCGTCCTGCGCCAACTCCTCGGCTATGCCGATGTCACCGGCCGCCATCCTGGCGAGCCCGGCGATCAGGCGCGACCACTCGAGCCTGATCACCGTCTCGACCGCGGCACGGGCCCGATCCTGAGCCGGGGCGCCGGCACCGTCGGCGGAGTTGGCCCCGGTGCGCGTCACAAGACCTGATCACATCACCGGCCGGGCAGCCCGGCAAGTTCCGGCCGTGCCCTGGACGCGTCCGGGACCCTGGCTCAGCCGCCGAACACCTCCCTGATCGTGCTCTCGCCACCGCCGGCGGTGGCGAGGAACCGCTTGGTCCACTCGATCGCCTCGGCCTTGTCCCGGACCTCCATCAGCGCCCAGCCGCCGACGAGTTCCTTGGCCTCGGTGAAGGGGCCGTCGATGACCGTGTACTCGCCTTCCTTCAGGCTGATGCGGGCGCCCTCCGAGGTGGGGGCGATGCCGCCGGTGGCCACGACCACGCC
>Ga0126369_10000237_pt1 | contig 35347 bp, 35 predicted proteins | sample PanSoiMetaPlot_1_FD_109646 | JGI IMG/M metagenome (GOLD analysis project Ga0126369, IMG submission 109646) | Tropical forest soil microbial communities from Panama - MetaG Plot_1 | ecosystem: Environmental > Terrestrial > Soil > Tropical forest > Bulk soil | place: Panama | collected 2016-02-17
AGATGACCGGCGTGTAGGCCGCGTCGCCGATCAGGAGCTCCTCCCCGTCGCCGTCGATCACCACGGACTGGTGGCCGGACGTGTGGCCCGGCGTCGCCACCACGCGGACTCCGGGCAGGACCTCCGCGTCGCCGTCCAGCAGCTCGAACCGGGCGCCGGCGAAGTCGAACCAGTCCGTCAGCCAGGGCGCCTCCTGGCGTGCCCGGTCGAGCTCCGCGCGCTGGACGTAGAACGGCGCGTGCCTGAACACCGCGTTCTGGCCACAGTGGTCGAAGTGGAGGTGCGTGTTTACCACGAGGGCGATGTCACCCGGCACGAGGTCGTGGTCGCCCAGCGCCTCGGCCGCGGTCCGGTTGACCACGCGCCAGTCGGTCAGGACGCGATCGGGCCCGCCGACCCCGGTGTCGACCAGGATGGCGCCATTCGGGTGCATCACGACGAACCCGTGGACCGGCCACTCCCGCTCGTCCGGCCCTCGCAGGCTCGCCAGGTGGAGCCGGCGGATCTCGAGCGCCACGCTAGATCGCGACGCCGATCATCAGCAGGACGAACAGCGCGGCGAGGTACAGGGACGAGAAGCCGTAGAGGCGGCGCGTCCAGCCCTTCGCCGCGAGGTCGAGCGCCGCCAGCGCCACCAGGGCGGCGCCCAGCAGGCAGGCGCCGACCAGGTACACGACGCCCTCGGCGTGCGTGAAGAACGGCACCAGGCTCACGACGGCGGTGATCGTCGCGTACGCCAGGCTCTGCCGCTTGGTCGGCCCCTCGCCGGCCACCACCGGCATCATCGGCAGGTTCGCCCGCTCGTAGTCGCGCCGTACCAGCTGCGCCAGGGCCCAGAAGTGGCAGGGCGTCCAGAAGAAGATCACGAGGAACAGGGAGATCGCCGTCAGGTCCAGCCGGCCCGTCACCGCCGCCCAGCCGACCAGGGGCGGCACCGCGCCGGCCGCGCCGCCGATCACGATGTTCTGCGTGGTCGAGCGCTTCAGCCACAGTGTGTACACGAACACGTAGATCAGCGTCCCGGTCAGGGCCAGGACGGCGGCCAGCACGTTGGTGAGGGCGGCGAACACCGCGAACGCCACCACGTTGAGCGCGACGCCCAGCGCCAGACCGTGCCAGGCTGGGATCCGACCGTCGGGAATCGGCCGCCGGCGGGTTCGCTTCATGACCGCGTCGATGTCCCGGTCCAGCCAGCAGTTGATCGCGTGCGCGCCGCCGGCCGCGAGCGTCCCGCCCACCACCACCGCCAGCACGTCGGTCGGGCGGGGCAGCCCGCGGGCCGCCGGCACCATCGGCCCGACCGCCGTTCCCACGAGCAGGAGCACGATGCGGAGCTTGAGGAGGCTGAGGTAGTCACGGAGCACGTCGAGCGCGCCACGAGCGGCGGCTCCGGGGATGGCGGCCTGGCTCACAACGGGAGAGTCTAAGCGCCCACGAGATTCGACAGATGAGAATCGAGCGTGTCCGCAGTCAGGGCGCCAGGGTAGCTCGACGCGACCGTGCCGTCCGGCCGGATGAAGAACGAGGTCGGGTACGCGGCCACGCGGTACGCCGCGGCCACCCGGCCGCCGTCGTCGAGCAGCACCGGTTGGTGGACGTGCAGCGACGCCACGAAGGCGCGCGCGCCGTCCACGCCGTCCACGGGGTCGACCAGGACGAGGCGCACGTTCGGGTGGGCGTCGGCGTACCGCTGCAGCAGCGGCATCTCCTGGCGGCAGGGCGGGCAGCCCGACCACCAGAAGTTCACGATGACCGGCTGGCCCCGCAGCTGGTCCAGCGAGAGCCGCGAGCCGTCGAGCGCGGGCAGCGCGAACGCCGGGGCGGGGCTGCCGAGCGACGTCCCGCCGGCCGCCGCCAGGGTGCGCAGGCTGTCGAGCACCTGCGGGGCGCCCCAGCCCTGCCCGTGCCCGGAGAGGAGCGCCAGCCCGGGGCCGTCGAGCTGCTGCCGCAGGGGCGTGGGGAGATTCCCGCCCACGTCCGGTGTCCCCGAGAACGCGGCCCGGATGAACCCGTAGCGGTCCACCAGCGCCAGCGCGGACGTGTGCGTGTCACCGGTCGCCGGCGAGACGCCGAACGGTGCCCAGAACTCGCTGATGTCGTCGACCTGGCCGGTGGCGAACGTCCAGCCGGCTCCGACGGACGTCCGGTACGCGGCCAGCATCGCGGGCGTGTCGACGGCCGGGTCGGTGGTCACCTCGATCAGGCGCACGTCGGGCGCCAGCTTCTGGAGCTGGAGCAGCAGGCCCGTGTAGAGCGGACAGGTCTCGTGGCAGGTCGTGTGGAAGGCGGCGATCACGGTGTCGCGCCCCAGCAGCGCGCTGCGGTCGAGGGCGCGCCCGTCCTGGTCCACCAGGTGGAAGTCGGGCAGCGGCGAGAGGCGGCCCGAGAGCTCCTGCAGTCCGAGGTTGACCTCCTGGAGCCCGGCGTAGATCCCGCCCGGCACGACGCGGCTGCCGCGGACGGCGAGCAGGACGGGCGCGACCTGGCCCGACTGCACCGTCACCGTGGGCCTCTGCGAGACGCCGGCCACGCGGACCGGGTACGACCCGGGCGCGAGGGTGAGCTGGGCGGCGCGCCGGGAGTCTGGCGCCGTGGGCGCGGCGCCCCCGATCGACACCGACTGACCGCCGACCCGGACCTGGACCGGCGGGAGGGTGTCTCCGCCGGCGGAGGCCACGAGCAGGATGGCGCTGCCGGGTGGCGACGCGCGGGGTACCAGCAGGAGCGCCAGCGCGACGGCGATGCCGATGCCGCAGGCGGCGAGCGAGAGGACTCGAAGCCGGTTCAGAACGGAGCCGAGTCTACGCCCGGCGTCGAGCGGCGGGGTCTACAGCGAACCGCGGGTCGCCAGCCAGACGCTGCCAAATCGCAGATCGGTCATGCTCGCGATCAAGTCGTAGTCGGCGTCGTAGTGAAGGACGTCAACTTGATGGCGGTCGGCTATCGCCGACAGCAGCAGGTCTACGGTTGGCAGCCGGTGGTGGCCAACGCGCGCGAGCTGCGCCTGGGCGTCGAGGGCTCGTCGCTCCACCACCGAGTCGATCTCCAGATTGGGAAGTGCCTCCAGCTCACACAGCAGTTCGTCGTGATCCATTGCGTTGCGAGCGGAATAGCCGGCCTCGAGCAAAAAGGGAACGCAGACGAACACATCGCCTGCCTCGATGGCCCTGCCCACCTCGGACCGTCGCCCAGCAGGGACGGTAGTTGGCGAGAAGAGGCGGGACCAGGCGGAGTTGTCGATCAGCGCTCGCCGCATTACGGGCGTACCCACCCCGTGCGCCGCACCTCTTCAGCGGCCTCCCGATCTCCGGGAACGTTGCCCGCCCGAACGCGATCCGCAAGGCTTCGCCGCAGCGCGGCGGTCCGGGCGTCGGTCAGCCGCAGGCTGTTCAACTTCTCACGGGCGCCCAGCACTACCAGCTCGCCCAGGTTCAGGGGTTCGTCGCCGAGCTCCCGACGGAGCTCGTCCAGCGCCGCCTGCACGGGCGGCGTCTCGGTGATCGCGTGGCGGCGGCGCTTGGTGGGCATGACACGCAGAGTGTAGCACCGGAGTCACACCGCGGCCGCGTACCGCGCCGACACCAGGTCCACGTACTCGGCGAACTGGTCGGCCAGCGCCGCGTTCTCGATCTCCAGCACGTTCTCCGCGTTGTCCTCGCCGCTGTGCGAGAAGTTGAAGCTGCCCACGAACACCGTGTCGTCCGCGACCAGGCACTTGGCGTGCATGAAGTCGTGGACCGTGCCCGGGCTGTACGGTGTCGACCGCTTCGCGCCCCACCGCATCCCGGCCCGCACGGTCTCCCACGCCCCGCGCTTCCAGCTCGACTCCGGCCGGTCCGCCCACTGGCGCATGACCTCCTCCATCTGCGTGCCGTCGCAGCAGCCCGCCAGGTCCAGGCCGGGCCGCCCCAGCGCCTCCGCCAGGCTGGCCAGGACCGGGCCCGACGTCACCACCGGCGAGCACACACGCAGCCGGCGCCCGGCGGTGGCGATCCGCTGCGCGATCTCGTGGACCAGCTTGGCCGCGCGAGCCGGCGTGAAGTAGGGCCGCACCCGCAGCCCCGGTCCGGGCTCGAACCACGGGGTCGGCTGGTGGCCTGACCGGCGCACGGTGCGCGTCTCCCACAGCTCGTCGAAGTCGGCGCGGTAGAGGTCGGCCACGCCGCGATCGTCCAGGCGCAGGATGACGTTCTCCTCCCGCGTCCAGCTGTCGTCCGTCCAGTTCGTCGACCCGGTCCACACCGACGCCTCCGGCGTCCCTGCGTCGCTGACCACGAACTTGTGGTGCATCAGGTCCGGCTCGCCGGGCACCGCCCGGCTTGCGACGTGGAGGCTGTGCAGGTACTCGTAGTCGACGAAGCCGGGCGGCGGCAGCGGCCGTGCCCGCCGGTGCTCCTGGTTGAAGACCACGCGGACCTCGACGCCGCGGGCGCGGGCGTCGTGGACGGCACGCCGCACCAGGTCGCCCGGCTCGGTTTCGAGCTTGAGGTCGTAGATCGCGATGTCGAGGGTGCGCCGGGCACGGCACAGGTGGCCGGCGAGCAGTTCGGCCACCGAGGCCGCGGTCTGGCCGCCGTCCGTCAGGAACGTCGCGCTCAGCAGCACCCGCGCAGGGTATGCGAACCGGCCATCGTCAAGCGGTAGTCAAGTCTTGCGCCGATTGTTCGGTTCCTGATCGACAGAACGCGCGAACATCATGGCCTTCGAGTCGTGGGCCCAATCCTGAGCCCATCGGTGTCAATCCGAGGAGGTGCCTCGTGCGCAAGTTCCTGTCCGCCGGCCTGACCGCCCTGCTGACCGTGTCCGCGTTCGCCTGCCTGCTCCTGGCAGCCGGAGCCGAAATCACCGGGCCCGGCGGTTAGCCACACTCACCTGCAGGGGGGCTGCGTGGCTCCCGGCGGCAACGTGTACAGTGCGTTCCGTGGGGTCACCTCTGCCACGCGGCCCCCGCTCCGGTGTGGAGGTCGACACGGCAGCGCTGAGGCGGGCGCGCCTCGACGCGGGTCTGAGCCTGGCTCAGGTGGCCGGTCCCGACCTCACCCGGCAGGCGGTGCATCTGATCGAGACCGGGAAGGTCCGGCCGACCAGGCGCAGCCTGCACATCATCGCCGAGCGGCTCGGCGTACCGGAATGGACGCTCCTCACCGAAAGGGGCGGCATGACCGACGAGGCCGCCATCGCCGAACTGGAGGCGCTGTGCCAGCGACAGGAGTATCCCGTCGCGGTCGACCAGGCCCAGCGGCTCCTCGCCGCCGGCGGGTCCGACGAGCTGATGGCGTACTGCCATCACTACGCGGGTCGCGCGCTGTACCTGTTGGCGAGGCCGACCGAGGCCATCGTTCACCTGCGGGAGGCCAGGACCCGGTTCGCGGGGTCGGGCAACCCCTGGTGGGCCGCCGAGTCCATGGACTGGGAGGCGATGGTCCTCCAGATGCTGGAGCACGCGTCGGCGCTCAGGGTCGGCCGCAAGGCGCTGCGATGCTACCGCGCACTCGACCCGCGCCGCCCCGAGACCGAGGCCCGCATGCTGGAGCACCTGGGCACGATCTGCCTGGGCCGGCGCGAGTTCGAGGCCGGACGCCAGTGGTACGAAGCGGCGCTGCAGGTCGATCGAGGCGTCCGCGAGCTCGTCAGGATGGCGCGCATCTACCACGGCCTGGGGATGTGCCACTACGGGCTGCACGATCTCGAGCGTGCGGGCGAGCTCCTGTTCCGGGCGATCACGCTGTACGAGGCCGAGCAGCGCATCGCGACCATCCCGCTCAGGTGGGGGCTGCCGCAGGTGGAGGCCGACCGCGGCGTGGTGGCACTGGCCCGCGGCGACCTGGACCGGGCGGACGAGTACCTGCGCGCCGCGCTGGACCACTACGCTGCTGCCGGGATGGAGCGGATGCGGAGCCGTACGCTGCTCAGCTTCGGCGAGCTCCGGCACCGCCAGCATCGACTCGACGAAGCCCTCGAGTTCGTCGTCAAGGCCATCGAGTGCGCCTCGTCGCACGAGGAGCGCCTCACGGTGGCGGTGGGCTACCGCCAGCTCGGCGAGCTGTACGCGGCGCGAGGGGACCACGACCTCGCCGATTCGGCGTTCCAGCGCGCGCTGGCGATGCTCCAGGACGCCGGCATGGAGGAACGACTGCGCGAGGTCATGCGCGCGTACGAGCACGTGCTGGCCGACCGGCGGCAGGCCCGACGCCGCGCGCGCAGCGCCAGCGCCTGAGGAACGGTCAGCCGGCGACCCGTCGCCCGGGCATCACCGCCACCGGCGACCCGTCGGCCAGGAAGGCCGAGCTGGGCGGACCCGCCAGAGGCGCCGCGAAGCCGGGCCCGTACAGCCGCTCGGCGTCGCAGTCCACCGTCGCCGCCGCCCGCCGCACGTTCCATCGCGGGTGCACCACCTCGTACTCCACGGTGCCGCGGCGCGTCGCGGCGTAGCCCCAGTAGTGCTCCGTGATGAACTCCTGCTCGGAGCCCGGCTCCGGCAGCGCCGCCTCGGGCTCGGGCACCAGCTCCAGGCCCTGCCAGCGGCCGCCGAACCGCCACCCGTACGCCACGGCCTGGTCCGTGACCCGGTGCCGCATCGGCACACTTCGGTAGCGCTCGCCGTAGCGCCAGCGGGCGGCCAGCGCGACGGCCGGCAGCGGCACCAGCTCGCGCACGAACGTCACGGCTCGGCGCCGCTCCCCGCCGGCCTCGCGCCGGACGTAGAAGCGGAGGTTGACCTCCTCGAACCGGGTGTGGAACGGCACCCGAACGCCCCGCAGCCGGACCTCGAGGAACAGGAACCCGACCAGGCTGACGAAGCAGCGGTCCTCGAACCGGTCCAGCTCGGTGCCCGCCGGCACCAGCGGTCGCAGGAGCGCCGGGTCGACCTCGTAGTTCACCATCGCGAGGTGGCGCCACTGCGCGCGCAGGAACGGCTGTTCTTGCACAGGCAGATGGTGAACCATCGGCGTCAGCGGAGCGCGCCGATCTCGGCCAGCCGGTCGACCTGGTCGAGCTCGGCGACCGTGGGGAACAGCACCAGCTCGTCGCAGCCGGCCTCCGCGTAGCCGGCGCAGTGCTCGGCGATCGCCGCCGGCGTGGCCAGCATGCCTGCCTCGATCCGCGCGACGGCCGCGCCGGCGAACGCGTAGTAGCGGCCGAGCGCTAGCCGGCCCGCCTCGGCCGCGCCGGGGCCGAGCGCGAAGTAGCCGAGGCCCCAGAGCCGCGGCTGGCCGGGCCGGCCCGCGTCGCTCCACGCGATGCGCGCACGGTCGGCCGCGGCCCGGAACGCGCGCGCCGGCCCGCCGCCGTGGCACCAGCCGGCCGAGTGCCGCGCCATCCGGGCCAGCGCCGCGTCCCCACCGCCTCCGATCACGACCTCCACGTCGCCCGGAAGGCGGTCGAGCAGGTCGCCGAGCTGGGCGTCCAACAGGGTGCCGCGGCGCTCCCACGGGACGCCGGCCGCCTCGTAGTCGTCGCGGCGCGGTCCCACCCCCAGGCCCAGCGTCAGGCGGCCGCGGGCCAGCGCGGCAACGGTCGCCGCCTGCCTGGCCAGGACGGCCCCGCCGCCCCGGAGCGGGCCGACGACCACCAGCGCGGCCAGCCGGACGCGCTCGGTCACCGCCGCGGCCGCGGCGAGCGCCGTCATCGGCTCCAGGCTGTCGTACGCCAGCCGGTCGTGGACCCCGAGGGTGGCGAGGCCGGCCGCCTCGGCCCGACGCGCCCACGCCGGGGTCAGCGCTGCCGAAGCGCCGGCGATTGCCGTCGGGAGCCCGATGCCGACGCGCATTCAGTGCGGCCCGACCGGGTCCAGCAGGCAGCGTTCCGCGCGCCCGGCGAGCAGGATGGTCCTCACGTCGTCCAGGTCCGTCACGCCCCCGGCCGCGATCGCCGGGACGCCCGCGTCCGTCTGGATCTTGCCCGCCAGCAGCGCCTGGTGGCAGCGCCCGAACGGCGGGACCGCGCGCGGGGTCGTCCAGCCGCCCAGCGCCGTCACGAAGTCGGCGCCGTGCGCCCGGAGCAGCAGCGCCGCCGCCAGCAGGTCGGCCTCGGAGAGGCCACCCGGCTGCCAGTCGCTCGCCGAGATCGCGACCGCCACCTCGCCGGGGAACTCGGCGCGGGCCGCGTCCAGGACGGCGAGCGGGAAGCGCATCCGGCGCGCGACCGGTCCGCCGTGCCGGTCGTCGCGGCGGTTGGTGAGCGGCGAGATGAACGTGGCCAGCAGGGAGCCATGGGCGAAGTGGAGCTGCAGGAATCGAAAGCCCAGCTCGGCCGCCCGACGGGCGGCCAGCGCGAAGTCGTCGCGCACCCGCTCCATGTCCGCCTCGTCCATCGCCCGCGGCACCGCTGATCGGGGGCCGTATGGGAGCGGCGAGGCCGCCAGCAGCGGCCACGCCTCGGCCGCCGACAGCGGGCGGTCCAGACCCAGACGGCGCGGCCCGCACGCGCCGCGGGGCCCCGCGTGGCCGACCTGGGCGCCGAGCGCCAGGCGGCCGACGAGGCCGGCGTAGTCCTCGAGCCGGCCGTCCTCGAGGCCGGCCCTGCCGTCGCCCGACACCGGCAGCACCCGAGTCAGCGCCAGCGGGTGGCGCGCGGCCAGCCGCGCCAGCTCGTCCAGGTCGCCGCCGGGCGGCTCGACCGCGATCACGCGCGACTCGACGTCCAGCCCGGACGCCCGCTCGACGGCCGCCACGTACGCGGGGTCGCGGGCTGCCAGCGTGTCGTGGCGAAACTGGCTCCGGGTCAGGAAGTGGAAGCTGAACCGCTCGGGCGGCCAGGCGACCCAGCGGTGGAAGCCCGCCCACCAGTCGAAGCTGGTCCGCGCCATCGCCTGCACGTGGGCGACGCGCGGCCGCCGTTCGTCCTCGTACGCGACCAGCGCCCGGTCGACGTCGTCCGGGAAGCGGTCGAGCGCCTGCGCGAGCGCGAGCCCGTCCTCCATGGCCATCTTCGTGCCCGAGCCGACCGAGAAATGGGCGGTGTGCGCGGCGTCGCCGAGCAGCACCACCCGGCCGTGGTGCCACGTCGGGCAGCGCACCGTTCGGAAGCGCTGCCAGGACGACCGGTTGGCGAGCAGGCGGTGGCCGTCCAGGTGGGCGGCGAAGAGCCGCTCGCAGTACGCGATCGTGTCCGCCTCGCCGAATGCGTCGATGCCGGCGCGGCGGTACGTCTGCTCGTCGGTCTCGACGATGAACGTCGCGCGGTCGGGCCGGTACGGATAGACGTGGGCGCCGAAGCAGCCGTGCTCGTTCCCCTCGAAGAAGAACGTCAGGCTGTCGAAGGGCCGGTCCGTGCCCAGCCAGCTGAAGCGGGTCGGTCCGACGTCGACGCGGGGCCGGAACTGGTCCGCGAAGGCACCCCGCACGGCGCTGTTGACCCCGTCACAGCCGACCAGCAGGTCCGCATCGAGGTGCTCGCGGGGGTCGGGCACCTCCCGCTCGAAGACCAGCTCGACCCCCAGCGCATGCGCCTGCTCGCGCAGCCGCTCGAGCAGCCGCCGGCGCTCCACGGCCGCGAACCCGACGCCGCCGGCCCGCACGACCCGGCCACCGTGGCGGATCGTGATCGGGTCCCAGCGCGTCGCGTGGGCGAGAACCGCCGGGTACGTGACCCGGTCCTGCTCGGCCAGGAAGCCCATCGTCGCGTCGGAGAAGACGACGCCGAAGCCGAACGTGTCGTCGGGCCGGTCGCGCTCGTAGACCGTGATCCGGCGCGAAGGGTCGGCCCGCTTGGCCAGGACCGCGAAGTACAGGCCGCCCGGGCCGCCGCCGACGCACACGATCCGCACCCGAACAAGGATGAACGCTGGCGGACGCCGGCTGACGCCTCCTCCTTACACTTGGTCCCTCATGCGCGAGCGCCGAAGGGCGGGGGCGCTGCTGGTCCCCAAGGCCCGGCCCGTGGCCGACCGGACGCTGCTCCAGCCGTCCACCGACCACCAACAGCCCGATTCCTGGCGGGTGCTGCGGTTCGTCTCCGAGTTCGTCGAGGGCTTCGACGCCCTGGCGGACCTCGGCCCGGCCATCACCTGCTTCGGCTCGGCGCGCCTGGAACGCGACGATCCACTGTACGACCAGGGCATGCGGGTCGGCGCGGCCCTCGCGCGCCGCGGGTTCGCGGTCATCACCGGCGGCGGTCCGGGCACGATGGAGGCCATCAACCGCGGCTGCTTCGAGGCGGGCGGCCTGTCGGTGGGCTGCAACATCGAACTGCCGAACGAGCAGGCGTTCAACGAGTGGGTCGAGATCGGCGTCGAGTTCCGGCACTTCTTCGTCCGCAAGACGATGTTCGTGAAGTACGCGCAGGGCTTCGTGATCTTTCCGGGGGGCTACGGGACCCTGGACGAGCTGTTCGAGGCCCTCACGCTCTCGCAGACCGGCAAGATCGAGCACTTCCCGATCGTGCTGTTCGGCTGCGCCTACTGGCGCGGCCTCCTCGACTGGATGCGCGACCAGGCGCTCGGGCACGACATGATCTCGCCCGAGGACCTGGAATTGTTCCGCGTGACCGACGACCCCGAGGAGGCCGCCGAGGCGGCGACGGGCGAGGGACCACCCTAGACGGTCGTCCTTGACTTACCGTTAGTGGCTGCTTACCATTGCGCTCATCACTTCTCGGAGGAGAGCGACATGGCAAACCCGGTTGGCTGGTTCGAGGTCGTGGGCAAGGACGGGCCCAAGCTGCGCAGCTTCTACGGCGACCTCTTCGACTGGCAGATCACGCCCAGCGGCGGCGAGCAGGACTACGGCATCGTGGCGGCGGCCGAGAAGGGCATTGCCGGCGGCATCGGCGCCGCCACGGACGGCGACCCCGGCCACCTCACCTTCTACGTCGAGGTCGACGACCCCGCCGCCTATCTGGCGAAGGCGGAGCGCCTGGGCGGCCGGACCGTGCTGCCCCCGATGGACATCCCCGCGTTCAACCTCAGGATCGCGATGTTCGCGGATCCCGAGGGCCACGTGGTGGGCCTCATGAAGGGCGGCGTCTGACCGATGCATCGCGGCCGCTCCGCTCGGGCGGAAGCGGCCGCGGTTCCGCTCAGGCGCTCTGCTCGCGCCGCGACAGGCCGAGGCCGAAGTAGCCCAGCACCAGGCCGGCCACCGCGACGACGATCCCGATCACCAGCCACATCGGCTTGCCGGACATGAACTGGCCTTGCAGGACGTCGGCGCCCTGGAGCACCCAGACGAGGCCGATCAGCAGCAGCAGGATGCCCGGGATCAGGAACTGCAGGCGAACCTTCATGGAGCGACTCCTCGTCAAACGTTGCCGCGCGCCCGCCTCGCGCGGCGGGATGCTCGACTAGTCAATACCGCTCCGGGATACCGCTGCTTCCGCGCGCACCGGCGAACGCACGTTCCCTACTATGTGCGCATGGCCGGCGGAACGTGGAACCCACCCGACCTGCGCGGCGCGGTGGCGATCGTGACCGGCGCCAGCCGGGGCGCGGGCCGGGCGATCGCTGTGGTCCTCGGCGAGACCCGCGCCCGCGTCTACGTGACCGGGCGCAGCGTCCGCGGCGAAGGCACGACGGAGGACCTGCCGGGCACCATCGACGAGACGGCCGAGGAGATCGACCGCCGCGGCGGGTTCGGGGTCCCGGTGCGCTGCGACCACACGGTCGACGCCGACGTGGAGCGCCTCCTCGAGCGGGTCCGGCGGGAGACCGGCCGGCTCGACCTGCTCGTGAACAACGCCTGGGGCGGCTACGAGGGCCACGATTACCGGACGTTCGCGGCGCCCTTCTGGGAGCAGCCGAGGCAGCGGTGGGACGCGATGTTCACGGCCGGCGTGCGGGCTCACCTCGTCATGTCCCAGCTCGCTGCCCCCCTCCTCACGTCGCGGTCGCCCGCCGACCGGCCGGGCCTGATCGCCAGCACGATCGCGTGGTCGTTCGGCCGGCCCCTCGGCAACGCCGTCTACGACGTCGCCAAGGCGTCGCTCGTCCGCCTGGCCTACGTGATGGCGCAGGAGCTGCGGCCGCACCGGGTCGCGGCGGTCGCGATCGCTCCGGGCTTCATGCGCACGGAGCGCGTGATGGCCGCGCACGCCGCCGAGCCGTTCGACCTGTCGGGCACGGAGTCCCCTGAGTACCTCGGCCGGGCGGTCGCCTCGCTGGCCGCCGACCCTGACGTGATGCGGCGGACCGGCGAGGTGCTGACCGCCGGCGACCTGGCGCGGGACTATGGCTTCACGGATCTCGATGGGACGCGTCCGGAGGCATTCCGGCTGCCCGAGTGACGCGCCCGGGAACGGCGCGCGGCGGCGTCTCAGAAGGACAGCACCTGGCGCACCTCGACCCGCATCCCGGGCCGGCCCGGCCACGACCTGGCGATCTCCAGCGCCTCGACCTCCGAATCGACCTCGACCACCACGAAGCCCCCGACGGCCTCCTTGGCCTCGACGTAGGGCCCGTCGGTCACCACGGGCTCCCGGTCCCGCCACGACACCGTGCTCGCGGTGCGCGGCGGGGCGAGCCTCGCGCTGGCGACGATCTTCCCCCGCCCGCGCAGGTCGGCCCACCAGCGGACCAGGGAGTCGAACTCGCGCTCCGCCTCGCTCCGCGGCCCGGGCTCCTCCTCGGTGACGATCACCATCGCGTACCTCATGCGTCCTGGCCTCACTTTCTGACGGTCGGGCAGGGCTGAAACGGACCGCTCAGAACGCCCACGGAGCGCTCGCCGGGTCCTTCAGCAGCCGGCGGGCCACCACCATGCGGTGCACCTCGTCCGGACCGTCGTACATGCGGCCGCCGCGCGCGTCGCGGTACATGCGCTCGAGCGGCGTGTCGCCGGTCAGGCCCAGCGCTCCGTGCACCTGGATCGCCCGGTCGATCACGTCGTGCAGCATCTGAGCGCCGTGGAACTTGATCAGGCTGATCTCCACGCGTGCCTCGCCGCCGCAGTCCATGACCCGGGCCGCGTCCAGCGTCATCAGCCGGCAGGCCTGGATCTGCGCGGCCGACTCCGCGACGTACCGCTGGATCTCGCCCTTCTCCGCCAGCAGCGAGCCATGTGCGAACCGCGTGTTCGCGCGCTCACACATCAGCTCGAAGGCGCGCTCCGCCTGGCCCAGCCACCGCATGCAGTGGAAGATCCTGCCCGGGCCCAGGCGCTGCTGCGCGATGACGAAGCCGTGGCCGCGAGGGCCGAGCAGGTTGGTCTCGGGCACGCGGACGCCGTTCAGGCGGACCTCGCAGTGAGAGCCGTGGTCGTCGCCCATCACCGGGATGACGCGCACGATCTCGTAGCCCGGCGTGTCGGTGGGGACGATGATGGACGAGAACTGCAGGTGGCGCCGGGCGTCGGGGTCGGTCCTGCAGAACACCGTCGTGAACGCCGCCCGGTTGGCGCCGCTGGTGAACCACTTGTGGCCGTCGATCACCCACTCGCCGTCCTCCAGCCGGGCCGTGGTGCGCATCATCGTGGGGTCGGAACCGGCGACCTCGGGCTCGGTCAGGCCCACCGAGGGGTAGATCTCGCCGGCGACCAGCGGGTCCAGCCAGCGCCGGCGCTGCTCCTCGCTGGCGTGGAGGTGGAGCATGATCGAGTCCTGCATCGACAGCGACCCGACGGCCGCCTGGCCGAACTCGGATCGCCCGATCACCTCGTTCAGGTACACGAAGGGCATGAACGGGACGCCGCCGCCGCCGATCTCCGTCGGGTGGCCGAGCGCCCACAGGCCCTGCGCCTTCGCGGACGCCTTGAGCTCGGCGAGCGCGGTCGCGCCGCGCCCGGCCCGATCGGTGAGCTCGGGCTCGCGCGGGATCACCTCCTCGTCGATGAAGCGGCGCATGCGGCCGCGCAGGTCCCGTACTTCGCCCGTCAGTCCGCTTTCCATTCACCTGGCCTCCGTGTATCCCGGGTTGGCGATCGCGAGCTTCTGGGCGGTGATCTCGCGCAGCACGGCCACGACGTCGGCTCGGCGGTCGTCGAGCGCCCCGGCGCGGATGGCGCCGGCCAGCTCGACCCACAGCTCCCGCGGTTCGGCATCGCGGCCCAGCAGGCCGGCGAGGAGCGCCCGCTGCCGCTCCGACTGGCCGGGGCCCAGCTCCCACTCCCGCGCCAGGATGCGCAGCACGTTGGCCGCCACGCGGGCGTGGAACCGGAGCCGGGCGTCCAGCTCCGGCGCTGCGTCCTGCTCGAGGAAGCCGGCCACGGCGTCCAGCAGCTCGACCGCCGTGGGCCGGTCCTGCAGCGTCACGCCACGAGCTCCAGCAGCGCCCACTCCATCTCGCACGCGCGCCGCCCGATCGCCGCGAGCTCGACGCTGCGGACGGCGCCGCCCAGGTGCGCCGACGCCTGGATGACGCACATGATCCCCCAGCGCAGCGTGCCGTAGACCTCCCAGTAGCGCAGGTCCTCCGCCGCCACGTCCGCGCCGCCCGCCTCGCGGTACGCCGCCAGCAGCTCCTCGCGGCTGCCCAGACCCCCGGCCGGCAGCCCGTCGCGGCCGAAGCGCCACGCTCTGACGCAGAACCAGCCGAGGTCCTCGGCCGGGTCGCCCGCGTGGGCCAGCTCCCAGTCCAGCACGGCGCGCAGCCCGTCGGCGCCCACGATCACGTTGCCGACCCGAAAGTCGCCGTGGACCAGCGCCGGCGGCCGGGGCGCCGGCGAGCGCTCGGCCAGCCAGCGCAGCGCCAGCTCGAACACGGGGTGCGGCTCGCCGAGCGCGTCCAGGGTGTCGCGCTGGCTTGCGACCAGCTGAGCGGGCGTCTGCGCGTCGCCGAGGAAGTCCAGGCCGGAGCAGGCGACGCGATGCACCCTGGCCAGCGCCGCCGCGCACTGGCCCACCAGCCGGTCCCGCGCGCCGGCGAGCGCCGGCTCGCGCAGGATCCGGCGGGGGATCGTCTCGCCCTCGACCCGTTCCATCACCACGAACGGGGCGTCCAGCACCTCGGGGCTGGACTCGCCCCAGCGAGCGGCCGGCACCGGCACCCCGGCCTCGGCCGCCGCGCGCAGCAGCCGCAGCTCGTGGGCGCAGTCGCGTGCTCCGGGCCGGCCGGGCGGATCACGGCGCAGCACCAGAGGCAGCGAGCGGCCGTCGACCTCGGCGTCGAAGGCCCACGTCTCGCGGCTGGCGCCGCCGGGGAGCCGGGTCAGGCCGCTCACGCGGACGTCGGCCTCGAGCGTCTTCGAGAGGTAGCTGGCCAGCCTGTCCGCGAGCTCCGGCTCCATGCCGACAGCGTAGTTGACGGCCGGCCCGCATCAAACGAGCCGGCCGCACCCCCCCTGGCGTGCTGGATGTCTGCTTCGACACCTATCGGACGGCCGCAGCCCTCCGATAACCCTTCCCCTTGCCCTATCCAAGCCCCGCCGTGGCAAGATCCACCTTAGCCCCCCAGGACGGGATCGTCAATGGGAGCAGACGTTCAGCGCCTGACCAGTTTGCGGGTGACGGCGTGCAGGCTGTCCTCCAGCTGGCGGCACGCCTCCAGCTGCCGCTCGAGGTCCCGGATGCGCTCCTGCAGCTGGCGGTTCTCCACGCTGAGCCGGTCCGCGTCCGTGATCTCCGTCCGGTCGCCGAGGATCACCCAGTCCGCCGGGCGCAGCGGCGGGCTCGTGCCGTTCAGCCAGCGCGTCTGGAGCGTCCCCCGGCTGCTCTTGCCGAACACGCCGTACAGGGCCCGCATCTCGGAAGGAGTCGGGATGCGCTCGCCGGACTTCACGGCCATCAGGTCCATGAGCCGCCAGCCCATCAGCCGGCACAGCTGCTCGTCGCCGACGGAGGCGTGACGCTGCGCGGTCTCGATCCGCTCCGGCAGCCGCCGTACCTCGCGAGTCTCGAGGTCACGCATGCCCCTGATGCGAGCCACCGACATCGCACACTAGTTTGCCAAATCGCCACGCCTCTGAACGCACACCTGTACCGGCGTTCAGGAGCGTCGGACCGCACGGTCTATCCTGTTCGCGCACGTGGTCACCCAGGTCACCGCCGAGGTCACGTACCTGGAGGCGGTACGCGCGGCGCTGGAGGACGAGCTGACCGACGACCCTCGCGTGGTCCTGCTCGGCGAGGACATCGGGGTGCTGGGCGGCGCGTTCCGGGCCACGGCGGGGCTGCTCGACCGCTTCGGCGAACGCCGGGTCATCGACACGCCGCTGGCCGAAACCGCCATCGTCGGCGCCGCCATCGGCATGGCGGTGCGCGGCATGCGGCCGATCGCGGAGCTGCAGTTCGCGGACTTCATCTCCTGCGCGTACGACCAGCTCGTCACGATGGCGGCCAAGACGCACTACCGCTTCGGAATCGCGATCCCGATGGTGGTGCGGGCGCCGTCCGGCGGCGGCCTCGGTGCCGGCCCGTTCCACAGCCAGAACCCGGAGGGCGTGTTCGCGCACGTGCCCGGCCTGAAGGTCGTGTGCCCGGGGACGGTGCAGGACGCGTACGACCTGCTCCGGGCCTCGGTCGCCGACCCCAACCCGGTGCTCTTCTTCGAGCACAAGGCGCTCTACCGGTCGCTCAGGGCGCCGCTGGTGCGCGGCCGGCGGCGCTGGGAGTTCGGTCGGGCCCGGGTGGTGCGGCCGGGGCGCAGCCTGACGCTCGTCACCTACGGCGGGATGCTGCCGCGCTGCCTGGCGGTGGCCGAGCGCCTGGCCGGCGCCGGCGCCGACGTCGAGGTGGTCGACCTGCGCTCGCTCGTGCCGCTCGACATGGAATCGGTGATCGCGTCGGTCCAGCGCACGGGCCGCTGCGTGGTGGTGCACGAGGACACGCTCAGCTCCGGCATCGGCGCCGAGGTCGCGGCCCGGCTCAGCGCCGACGCGTTCTTCCACCTCGACGCCCCGGTCCTGCGCGTGGCCGCCCCGGACGCCCCCGCGCCCTGCGCCCTGCCGCTGGAGGCGGCGTACGTGCCGTCGCCCGAGCGGATCGAGGCGGCGGTGTCCCGATGCCTGGCGATGTGAGCGCCGCACGGGCGGGCGTCGCGACCGACGTCGCGCTCGAGATGCATCGATGGATGGTGCTCTCGCGCGTGCTGGAGGAGCGGCTCCTCGCCCTGTACCGGCAGGGGCGCATCCGGGGCCGGCTGCTGACGGGCCGCGGCCAGGAGGCGATCCCGGCGGGGGCGGCGCTTGCGGTCCGGCCGGACGACGTGATGTGCATCATGCACCGCGACATGGCCGCGCACCTGGCCCGCGGCACGACGCCGGAGACGGTGCTGCTGCACTACTTCGGCAAGGCCACGGGCCCGTCGCGGGGACGGGACGGCGACATCCACTTCGCCGAGTGGTCGCGCAACAACTTCCCGATGGTCAGCCACCTGCCGGACTCGCTGCCGGTGGCGGTGGGGATCGCGATGGCGAGCCGGCTGCGGGACGAGGGCATCGTGGTGGTCGCGTTCTGCGGCGAGGGCTCGACGTCGACGGGGGCGTGGCACGAGTCGATCAACTTCGCGGCGGTGTTCGAGGCGCCGACGGTCTTCATCGTGGAGAACAACCAGTACGCGTACTCGACGCCGGTGGAGCGGCAGTACCGGGCTCGGGCGCTGGTCGATCGCGGGCCCGGCTACGGCATCCCGGCGGTCGGCGTGGATGGGAACGACGCGCTGGCGGTCCACTGCGTGGTGGCGGAGGCGGTGGAGCGGGCGCGCCTGGGGGGCGGCCCGACGCTGGTCGAGGCGCTGACCATGCGGATGGACGGGCACGCGGTCCACGACGACGCGTCGTACGTCCCGGACGAACTGCTGGAGCAGTGGCGCAGGCGCGACCCGATCGACCGGCTTGCGCACGAGCTGCGGGGCCGCGGCGTCGGCGAGATGCGGCTGCAGGTGGACTGGCGCTCGGCGAGGGACGCGGTGGAGATCGCGGTGGACCGCGCGTGGTCGGCCCCGGACCCCACGCCCGACGACGTGTCCTCAGGGGTGTTCGCGTAGCCGGTTTGCCGTACCGCCGCCACCTCATCGGCCGCGCATGAGGTGGCGGCAGTACGGCAACGCCGGTCTTTACAGACATTGGGGTGCTGCTGAGCGAGGCTGGGATCCATGGCGATGCCCGCCCGCGTTCCCGACGCCCTGAGGACCGGACCGTTTCGAGGTTCGGACGCCGTGCGCTCGGGCCTGCTCAGCAAGAGGCAGCTCGAGAGCGGCGCGTGGCGCCGCTTGCTCAAGGACGTCTATGTCCACCAGGACGTCGAACTCCCGCACAGGATGCGATGCAGAGCGGTCGCCATGGTCCTGCCTCCGGGTGCAGCCATCAGCGGTGCCAGCGCTGGACACCTTCTGGGAGCGGATACGGTCACAGCAGCGGATCCAGTCGAAGTTACGGTTCCCCGCGAACTCCGGATGCCCAGCCATCCCGGCGTCCGGACGCGCTACTCGGCGCTCCAGCGTGACGACGTGCTCTGCATGGATGGGATTCCAGCGACGATGCCGGTCCGGACCGCATTCGACCTGGCTCGCGGTCGCGGCCTGGACGAGGCGGTCGTCGCGGTGGACGCACTGATCTATGTCTGTCGGATCGAGGCTGACGAGATCGCGGCGTACGCCGGCGCCGGCCGCTCTCGATGGCATGGTGTCGGCCGCATCGGGAGGGTCCTCGCCCTTACCGAACCCGGGGCGGAGTCACCGATGGAGACCCGGCTGCGACTCGCGCTCCTTCGGGCGGGCCTGCCCACGCCTGTCCTGCAGCATCGCGTCTGGGACGACACCGGTCACTTCGTCGCCAGGCTCGATCTCGCGTACGTCGAGGCTCGACTCGGCGTCGAGTACGACGGCGACTGCCACCTGGACCCGAGCGCCGTACGCAAGGACTTGCGCCGTCAGAATGCCCTCCGAGCGCTCGGTTGGAGCCTGTTGCGATTCACGGCAGACGACCTCTTGCGACACCCCACGCGTATGGTCGTCCAGGTCTGCGCGGCCCTCGGATTGCCGTACCGCTGCCACCTCACCGGCGCGCAATGACGTGGCGGTGGTACGGCACAGGCGGGTTCACACGGGCTTCAGCCGGTAGCGCGAACCCTCCCGCACCCACGTGTACGTCAGCAGCCCGTCCCGACCAACCGTGGCGTGGTCGCCGGCCGTCGAGCGCTCGCGCACCCCCAGGGCGGTCGCCGACGCCGGCAGGTCGACGCGCTCCCACGCTCGGGCCACCGCCGCGCCGGCGAACGTCCCCGCCGCCTGGACGGCCCGTGCCCACTGGAGCAGGCAGTCGGCGCCGGCCGGCGCGGCCTGCAGCTGCGACCCTTCCGCTCCGAGGCCGTACTGCTGGCCCGCGGCGTTCACGAAGGCGCGGTATCCTGCCGGCCACCCGGCCTGCGGGGCGCTCGTCAGGTACGCCTGCGGGGTGGCGGCCACGACGGCGCCGACCGCCGCGTCGCCGCCCGCGCCCGGGAAGCCGTAGTCGGCGGCGGACGCGAACCCGGCCAGCAGCGGCCGCCCGGCGTCCAGCTGCGCCGCCGCGTGGGCGGCGCCCGCCGCTCCCGCGGGCGTCTGCGAGAGGACCACCACCTGGGCGCCCTGCGCCGTCAGGTGCTGCAGGGCGGCCCGCTGGTCCGCGCCCCCACCGGCGCCCGCAGCAGCGCCCGCGGTCGCGTGGCCGACGTAGGTCAGGCCGGCGCCGGGCGCCCGGGCGGCCAGCAGCGAGTCTTAGGAGCGGCCGAGGTCGTCGCGCCCGTCCAGCAGGCCGATCCGGCGGGCGTCGGGGGCGGCGCGGCGCAGGCCGTCCAGCAGCGCGGCGACCTCCGCCGCATTGGCGGCGCCCGCGAGGAACGTCGTGCGTGCACCGCGGAGGGCGGCGTCGCTGACGGCCGTCAGGCAGTTCGGCACACCGGCCCGGTCCAGGGTCGCCCGGGCCGCCTGGAGCGCGGCCGACGTGTCCGGACCCACGACGAGGCCCACCCCCGCCCCGCCGACCTGCTGGCGGACGAGCTCTGCGGCCCTCGCCGGGTCGCCCGCCCCGTCGGCCGCCACGATCTCGACGCGGGCGCCGAGCAGTCCGCCGGCGTCGTCGATCGCGCGCGCCTGGAGCTCGAGGCTGTTCCGGACCATGCTCCCGGTCGAGCCGTCGGGCCCGCTGAAGGCGGCCACCAGCGCGACCTCGACCGTCCGCACCGGCGCCGGCCCGAGCGCGACGCTCGAGCCAGCGCAGCCTGGCGCCGCGACGGCCAGGGCGAGCAGCGCCGCCGCCCGAAGCGCGCTCAGGGCCTGCCCGGCGTGGTGGCCACGAGCGTCGCGTGCACCACGAGCCGCTGGAGATACGTGCCCCGCGCCCGGTCCCACGCGCCGGCGCACGTGATCAGCGTGAGCGCGGGCGGCCCGTTCTTGGTGAACAGCGAGTCCGTCGACGAGTCGTAGGGGACGGTGCTGGTGGCGTCGGCCACGAACTGGACCGAACTGCCGTCCGCCCTCGCCACGCTGATCGTGTCGCCCTTTCGGACCCGGCCCAGGTACCAGAAGACCGCCGGGCCGCTGGTCCAGTCCAGGTGGCCGGCCATCACGGCGTCGCCCGCGTCGCCGGGCGCCGAGCCCAGCCGGTACCACGCCACGTTCGCCGACTGGGACGGCGTGCCCATCCGGCCCTGGGTGTCCATGCCGACCGGCTCGACGGCGGCGTCCACCTTGATCGACGGAACGAGCAGACGGGTGGGCAGCGCGGCGGGGGCCACGAGGGCCTGGGCCTGCTGCAGCACCTGGTCGGGCGTGGCGGACGGCGCGGGCGTGGCTTCCACGCGCGATGCGGCGGCAGGGGAGGCCGCGACCGGGCCGGCGCGCCCCGGTATCGGCAGGCGCCCCTCCAGGACGCCGACCGTCGCCACCAGCAGGCACCCCACCACGAGGACGCCCGCCACGCCGAGCAGGCGCCGGCGGCCGCCGCCCCCCTCCCTCGGTGTCAAGGCGACGAACAGGCTATCACGGCCATGGAGATGGCGCCGCCCGTCACCTTTCCCCGACAATTGGCGCGGCCGCCGTCGCGCGTGGTCTCGGGAGCCACCGGCGGTCCGGGAGAAAGCCGTGCGCCCGACACGAGGGGGACGTGGCACGGCGAGGGGTGAGGGAGGGCTGAGCAGCCGCCGGCTGGGCTGGGTGCAGGCCACGTACCGCCGGGGTCCGGCGGTCGCACTGTGGCTGTGCCTCGCGGCCGCGGTCGCGCTGCCGGCGCTCCTGCTGGTGGTCGACGCGATGGCCGCCGAGTCGGGCTTTGCCCAGACCTTGGACGTGGCCGGCGGCTTCTCGGTCCGCCAGGACGTCTCCGGGGTCGACGCATTCGACTCGCTCGACCACGCGGTGGACGCCCGCGCGACGGCCCGCGCCGGCACGGCGCTGGTGCGCCTCGGCGGGCTCGCGGCGCTCGGCCCGCTGCGTGTCCAGACCCTGCGCTCCGCGCCCGCGTCCGCGGCCGTAGCGCGGAGCACTGTCACGGCCGTCTACGCCGAGCACCTCGCCGCCCACGTGACCGTCGTGGCCGGCGAACTGCCGCCCGAGGGACTGGCCGGCGGCGAGACGGCGGTCACGATGCCGCTCGCGGCCGCCGACCGGCTCGAGATGCACCTGAGCGATCGGGTCTGCGGGAACTTCGGCGGGGCGGCGAACGCGCAGGCGGCGTGGTGCGCGCGGATCGTCGGCCTGTGGCGGCCGCTCGTCGAGAACGACCCGTTCTGGGGCGGCGCGCCCTCCGGTCTCGAGCTGGCGATGGGCCGGTTCGACCTGTTCGAGCTGGCGAAGCTCGGTCCGCCCCACCCGCTGCAGGCAACGATCCGGTACTGGGCCAGCCGCGACGCGGCCACGCCGGGCGGCGCGGCTGCGCTGGCGGGATCCGTGGCCGCGCTGACCGCCGACCTGCGCTCGCCGCAGCGGCAGGTGATCACCCGGCTCGACCGGAGCCTGCTGGCGTTCGCCGCGCACGAGCGGCGGGTCTCCGCCGCGCTCGACGCGCTCGCGGCGCTGGTCGCCGTCCTGGGCCTCGGCGCCGTGGGTCTGGCCGCCGACCGGCTCCTCGACGGCCAGCGGCGCGAGCTCGCGCTGCTGCGCGCGCGGGGCTGGGCGCGCGAGCGCGCCTGGCTGGTGGCGTTCGAGGGGCCCGGCCTCGTGGGTCTCACCGCCGCGGCGGCCGCGATCGGCGGCTGCCTCCTGGCCGCCGCAGCGCTGACCGCGACCGGCACCGGCCTGAGCGCCCTGACGCTGCGCCCGTCCGACGTGCCCGGGATGCTCGCCGCGGTCGTCGTCGTCGCCACCGCGCTGGTCGCGCTCCTGGCGGCGCTGGCCGCGCGCGCGGTCTGGCGCGATCCACGTCCGTCGGCGCCACCCGCCGGACGGCCGCAGGGTGCCACCGCGGCAGCCGGTGCCGCGGCGCTGATCGGGATCGCCGCGCTGGTACTCCCCCGCCTCTCCGACACGCCTCCCGCGGCGCCCGCGCTCGGCGTCGTGCTGCTCGCCGCGGCCGTCGCCCTCGGGGTCCCGGTCGCCCGGCTGTCGCGGATGGCGACCGTGCCCGGCGCCCTCGCGCGCCTGCAGCTGGAACGGCGGCCCGTCCAGCACGCGGGTGCGGCCTTCGTGCTGATGCTGGCGGCGGCCGCCGCCGTGTTCGCGGCGGTGGGCCTCGGGGCAGGCCTCGCGAGCGAGGTTCCGCTCTGGCTCGCGCTCGACGTCGGTCTGGCGGCCGGCGCCGTCGGCGGTCTGCTGCTGGCGGCAGCGGTGCACCGCGTGCACTTCCAGTCGGCGGAGCGCCGCCGCCGGCGGGAGTACGGCGGGCTCCTCGCGCACGGCCTCCCGCCCGGCCAGGTCGGGCGCAGCCTGGCGGTCGAGCAGGCGGTCGTCGCGGGGACCAGCCTGCTCGCCGGCTGCCTGCTGGGCGTCGTCCTGGCCCTGGCCGTCCTCCCCACGCGGCCAGCCTGATGTCGGCGCTGGTGCGGGTCAGCGGCCTCACCCACTCGTACGGGTCGGACAGCGACCGGGTCCTCGCCCTGCGCCACGTCGACCTCGCGCTGGGGGCCGGCGAGCGCGTCGCGGTGATGGGCCGCAGCGGCAGCGGTAAGACGACGCTGCTCAACGTCCTCGCGGGCCTTGAGACGCCGACGGGCGGCCTGGTCGAGATCGCCGGCCTGCAGCTGGGCCAGGCGACCCGCCGCGAGCGCGAGGCGCACCGCCGTGGCGTCACCGGCTACGTGTGGCAGCGCCCGGAGGACGGCCTCCTGCCCGGGCTGACCGCGCTCGAGAACGTGCTCGTGCCGATGGTCGGATCGGGCCGGAGCCGGCGGGAGCGCGTCAACCGGGCGGTCAGGCTGCTCGGCGTGCTGCGGCTGCACGAACGGGTGCACGACCTGCCGTCACGACTCTCGCCCGAGGAGACCGAGCGGCTGGCGGTCGCGGTCGCGCTCGCGAACGGCCCGCGGCTCCTGCTCGCCGACGAGCTGACGGCCAGCCTCGACTGGGCCGCTGCCGCGGAGCTGCTGAGCGACCTGCTGGACGCGCTCGAGGAGATCAGCGCGGCGGCGGTCGTGGTGACCCACGATCCGCGCGTGGCCCGGTACGTGGATCGCGTGCTGCTCATCAGCGACGGCGTGGCCGTGCCGGTGCCGGTCCCGAGCCCCGTCGGATGAACGGGAAGGCGCCCCAGGTGCTGGTCGCGGAGGGGGTCGTCCGCTCGCCGCGGCCGGGCGACCTGCACGCGGCGGGCGTGCGCTGGGCCGGCCTTCGTGTCGGGCGCCGTGAGGTCGTGGCGCTCCTGGGCCCGCCCGGGTCCGGCAAGTCCGCGCTGCTGGCCATCTGCGGCGGGCTGGACCGCCAGGACAGCGGCGACGTGCGCCTCAACGGCCGGGACCTCGCCGCCCTGGACGACCACGAGCGGCGGACGCTGCTGCAGCGAGACGTGGGCTGGGTCTTCCAGACGCCCATGCTGGTCCCGGTGCTGACCGCGGCGGAAAACGTGGCCATCGCGATGCGGATCGCCGGCGAGCGCGCCGAGGACGCCGATCGCATGACCCTGGCGGCGCTGGACGCCGTGGGGCTCGAGCATCGCGCCGGCCGCCTGGCCGATGAGCTGTCGCGGGGCGAGGGCCAGCGGGTGGCGCTGGCGCGGGCGCTGGTGAAGGCCCCGGCCCTGGTGATCGCGGACGAGCCGACGGCCCAGCTCGATCCCGCCTCGGCGTCGGAGATCGTCGGCCTCCTGCGGGACGCGGCTCGCAGCGAGGTGGCCGTGCTGTTCAGCACCCACGACGAGGCCGAGGCGGCCCGGGCCGACCGCGTCCTGCTCATGAGCGGGGGCACGCTCCAGGAGCCGCCGTCCTGAACCACGCGGAGCTCGGCCCCGGCCGCTGACGCGGGCGGCATACACCCCTTGACACCGCCCCCTGTCTGCCGCAGTATGGGAGCGCTCTCACGCCGGTCGTGAGAGATGGAGAGATCGACGGCCGACAGCCCACGAATTCGGTGACACTCCGCATGGGAGCGTTACCACGACGTCGCGGCGGGTCGGCCGGCCGCCGGCTCCCCACGACACCGCGGTGGCCGACATCGTCAGGTAAGGGGAGGAGACATGACCGGGATCGACTCACTGGACCGGCGAGCATCCCGCGTGGGGGCACTGCTCCTGGTCGTGTTCACGGCGCTCATGGGGGTCCGCCTGGCGCCCCCCGACCGCGTGTACGCGGCCAGCCAGACCTACGCGTTCAACAACGTGGTAACCGGGGGCGGTGGCGGATACGTCCCGGACATCATCTTCAACCCGAAGCAGCAGAACCTCGTCTACGCCCGGACGGACATCGGCGGCGCCTACCGCTGGAACGCGACCACGAGTTCATGGACGCCGCTGCTCGACTTCACCAGCCCGGCGGACTGGAACCTGATGGGCGTCGAGAGCATCGCCACGGACCCGGTCGACCCGAACCGCCTGGTCATCGCGGTGGGGACCTACACGAACAACTTCACGACCCAGAACGGGGCGATCCTGCGCTCCACCGACCAGGGCCGGATGTTCCAGCGCACGGACCTGCCGTTCAAGAACGGCGGCAACATGCCGGCCCGGTCGATGGGCGAGCGCCTGGCGATCGACCCCAACGACGACGCAATCGTCTACTTCGGCACCCGCAGCGGCCACGGGCTCTGGCGGAGCACCGACTTCGGCACCACGTGGAGCCAGGTGACCAGCTTCACCGCGGTCGGCGACTACGTCGAGAAGGCCGGCGACAACTATCTGGGCGACCCCGACGGCATCGTCTGGGAGGCGTTCGACCCGAGGACGGGCAGCGCCGGCAAGCCCACGCAGACCATCTACGTGGGCGTCGCCACGAAGACCGGACCGAGCGTCTGGCGCAGCACCGACGGCGGCAGCTCGTGGGCGGCCGTCCCCGGTCAGCCGACGGGCTTCCTGCCGCAGCACGGCCTCCTCGCCTCGACCGGCCAGCTGTACATCACGTTCGACAACCAGGCCGGGCCGTTCGACGGCACGAGCGGCGACGTCTGGAAGTACGCGACGGCCTCCGGGACCTGGACGAAGATCAGCCCGGTGCCCTCGACCGACACGTCCAACGACTACTTCGGGTACGGCGGCCTGACGGTCGACGCCCAGCACCCGGACACGATCATGGTCTCCGCCCTCAACTCGTGGTGGCCGGACACGATGCTGTGGCGCAGCACCAACGCCGGCGCCTCGTGGACGCGGATCTGGGACTTCACGAGCTATCCGAGCCGGTCGCTGCGGTACGCGCAGGACATCTCCGCCGCCCCCTGGCTGGACTTCGGGGTGCCGAGCTCGCAGGCGGTCCCGCCCGTTCCCTCGCCGAAGCTGGGCTGGATGGTCAGCGGCCTCGCGATCGACCCGTTCAACTCCGACCACATGCTGTATGGCACGGGCGCCACGGTCTACGGCACCAGCGACCTGACGAACTGGGACCGGGGCACCACGTTCCACATCTCGGTGGCCGCGGCCGGCCTCGAGGAGATGGCGGCGCTCGACCTGATCAGCCCGCCCACCGGCCCGCCGCTGGTCAGCGCCGTCGGTGACGACGGCGGATTCGTGCACACCGACCTGACGAAGGCGCCGGCCGAGATGTTCACCCAGCCGGTATTCACCACCACGACCAGCATCGACTTCGCGGAGAAGAACCCGGCTTTCATGGTCCGGGTCCAGAACTCCACGAGCACCAGCGGCGCCGCGAACATCGGCTTCACGTTCAGCAACGGCGGCAGCTGGTTCCAGGGCAACGGGTCGTTCTCGACGAACTCGGGCGGCGGCACGGTCGCTGCGGCGGCGGACGCCAGCCGGGTCGTGTGGGCGCCCACCAGCAACGCCGCCCCGGTCTCCTTCTCGACTGACAACGGCAACTCCTGGACGTCCTCGACGGGCATCCCGCAGGGCGCCGAGGTGCACTCGGACCGCGTCAACCCCAGTAAGTTCTACGGGCTGGCGAACGGGACCTTCTCCGTCAGCACCAACGGAGGCGCCACCTTCACCGCAGCCGCGACCGGCCTGCCCACCACCGCCCACTTCAAAGCGATCCCCGGCATCGAGGGCGACATCTGGCTGGCCGCCGGCTCGGGCGGGCTCCTCCACTCGACCAGCAGCGGCGCGTCGTTCACCCGGGTCGCGAGCGTGACCGCGGCCGACGCGATCGGCTTCGGCAAGGCCGCACCGGGCCAGACCTACCCGGCGCTGTTCGCGGTGGCCACGATCGGCGGTGTCCGCGGCATCTTCCGCTCCGACGACGCCGGCGGCACCTGGGTGCGGATCAACGACGACGCCCACCAGTACGGCGTCATCAGCGGGCCGATTAGCGGCGACCCGCGGATCTACGGCCGCGTGTACTTCGGCACGAACGGCCGCGGCATCATCTACGGCGACATCGCCGGTTCCCAGACGCCCGACTTCTCGCTCTCGTCCGCCTCCAACAGCATCGGCGTGGTCCAGGGCTCCAGCTCCAGTACCACGATCTCGGTGGCGCCCAGCGGCGGGTTCTCGGGCAGCGTCGCGTTCAGCGTCACCGGCGCGCCGGCGGGCGTCACGGCGACCGTCAGCCCGACCTCCAGCGGGACCGGGACGACACTGAGCGTCGCGGCGTCGACCACCGCGACAGAGGGGACCTCCAGGCTCACGGTGACGGGCACCAGCGGCACGCTCACCCACTCCGTCGCGATCGCGCTGACCGTCAACAACTCCGCACCGCCCGACTTCGCCATCGCCGCCACGCCGGCCAGCCTCTCCGTCCCGGCCGGCTCCAGCGGGACCAGCACGATCACCATCACCCCGGCACCCAGCGGCGGCCCCGGTCCGGTGACCCTGAGCGCGAGCGGCCTGCCGGCGGGCGTCGCCGCGAGCTTCACGCCCGACCCCGTCAGCTCCGGCAACAGCGTGCTCTCGCTCACCGCGTCGAGCACGGCCGCCGCCGGCACCGCGACGGTCACGGTGACGGGTACGGGATCGTCGGTCACCCACTCCGTGAGCATCGCCCTCACCGTCACGACGTCCTCGGGCGGCGGCACGGGCGGCGTGACCCTCACCTCGGTCGTCAGCTCGGGCGGGCCCTACTTCAACGAGGAGGACCTCACCGTCTCGAACACGGGTACCCTGACCGCGCTCTCCATCACCATCGTGGTCCAGCGCACGACGGGCCTCAGCTTCAACGGGCAGTACAACACGGTCGGCAGCTCGATCACGCAGAGCAACACCAGCACCGCGTCGACGATCACGTACCAGTTCGGACTGGCATCGGGCTCGACGCTCGGCGCCGGCACCGGCTGGAAGTTCGCCGCCCAGACGAGCGGCTCGGGGACGACCCACCCCACCGCCGGCGACACGTTCACGGTCACCTATACGACCGGCGGCACGACGTTCACGCAGACCGGACACTTCTAGACCTACCGTTCGCCGCGCCCGCGGTCCGTCCGCGGGCGCGGCCACGACCCCCCGTGCGGTACGTTGCCCGCCATGACGAGCATCGAGGCGGTCTTCCTGGACGCCGGCGGCGTCCTGAATCTGCCGGCCGTGAACGAGACGGCGGGCTTCCTGGCCGCGCACGGCGCCCAGGGCACGCTGGAAGAGGTCGAGCGCCTCCACTATCACGGGATGCGGGCCCATGACGAGGCGGCGGGCTCGGGCAGGGCCTACCTGAAGGGCTTCCTGGAGGCGGCCGGCCTCAGCGCGGACCTCGCCGGCGACTTCGACGCCGCGATCCGGTCCACCGGCTGGCAGCCGGCCATCCGCTCGGCGCTCAAGGCGCTGCCGGCGCTCGCCGCGACCGGCGTGCGGCTGGCGATCGTGTCGAACTCCGATGGGACGGTCGGCGAGCGCCTGGCCCACGCGGGCGTCGCCCAGGTCGGCGCCGGTCCCGGCGTCACGCTGCTGGCGGTGATCGACTCCGGCGAGGTGGGTGTCGAGAAGCCCGACCCGCGCATCTTCGAGCTGGCCCTGACCGCCTGCGGCGTGCGCCCCGAGGCGGTGGTGCACGTCGGCGACAGCCGGCTGACGGATGTGGAGGGCGCGCAGGCCGCGGGCATCCGGCCGCTGCACATGGACCCATTCGACCTGTGCCCGGACCGCTCGCACGAGCACATCCGCAGCCTGTTCGAGGTCGTCGAAATGGTCCGGCGCGACGGGGCCTGAGTGTCAGGACGTCACGCGCGTTCCTCGTTGCCGGGCGCATCGAGCCACGCGGCCTCCTGCGCACGCCTGGTTCCGCGCTCCTGCACCGTGGTCCCCGCGACGGGCAGGCCCCAGGATCTCAGCTCGTCGCCGATGCCGAGGTAGTCGCGGACGATCAGCCGGCCCCCCGGCGCCACGATTTCGCGCAGGACCCGCCGGAGCCACTCCGGCCGCCGGTGCGGAGGCACTAGGTCGACCATCGTGTGCACGAAGTCGAAGCGGCGCGGCGGCCTCCACGTCAGCGCGTCGCCGACGAAGATGCGATCCCGCCAGTGCGGCAGCCGCTCACGCGCGAGCGCCGCCAGGCGCTCGGAGGCGTCCAGCCCATAGGGGTCGAGCCGCCGGCCCTCCTCGGCGGCCCACCGGTGCACCGATTCCATGAGGAGGCCGTTGGCGCAGCCCAGGTCCAGGAACGCTCCGTCGTGGTGCGCGGGACGGATCACCAGGCGGCGGGACAGTTCCCAGTCGGCGGCGTCGCCGATCTTTCCAGACTGCCCCTCCGGCGTAGGCGCCCGCAGGTAGTGCTCCTCCAGCAGGCGCACCGTGTCCCGCGCCCACGTGGCGTCGTCGACTCCCAGACGGCGCAGTCGGGCGGCGAGGCGGCAGAGCGCGAGATCGTCGGGTGAGACCGGCCGGTTCGACGACTCCACGTCGACCTCGCACCAGGCCACGACCCGCGTGTCGCCGCCACCGCCCACGACCGCGAAGGGGTGCAGGGGCGGCCCCGCCGAATCGGAGCGAAGATGGGCGCCGGCCTTCGCCAGCAGCGTCCGCGTGGCGGCGACGCACCAGTGCTCGCCCGGCTCGACGGTTCCGCCGACAGGCACGCCGGCGCGTCGACCGGCGAACGGGACCAGCAGGAAGCTCGCGACGTCCGCGAGGTCCCACCCGTCCTCGGCCCGCATCCCCCAATGCTAGGAGGGCCGCGACTCCACCAGCTCTTCGAGGAGCTCCGCGTACTGGCGGAGGTGGCGCGGGGCCAGGTAGTGGTCGCGCACCGTCTCCCGTGCCGCGTGACCCATCGCGGCCGCCCGGTCCCGCTGCTCCAGCAGCACCCGGACCTCCTCGCCGAACTCGGCCAGGTCCTCCGGATCGGCGACCAGCAGCCCGGTCCGGCCGTGCTCGACCTGGTCCTGGATGCCGCCCACCCGGCTGGCCACGACCGGTCGCGCCTTCCACATCGCCTCCGCGACCGTCAGCCCGAAGCCCTCGGCGAGGCTCTTCTGCACGACGACCTCGGCGTGGTGCTGGACGGCGTTGACCATCAGGGCGTTCTCGTCGGGGTCGTTCATCGGCAGGCACGCCAGGTGGACCCGCGGCCGCGCCTCCGCCGGGAGGCCGGCGCGGGCTTCGACACACTGATCCAGGACCTCCGCGCCCTCGGGGTCGTCGGCCACCGAGTCGATGCCGGGTCCGGCGACGAGGAGGTGCGCGTCCGAAGCGCGGACCACGTGCGCGGCGAAGCCCTCGATCACTCCGACCGGGTCCTTGAGCCGGTCCCAGCGCGAGACCTGTGCGACGACCGGAGCGCCCGTCGGCACCGGCAGGTCCTCGACCATCGTCGCCCGGGTGCTGAGCGCCGGCGTGCCCTCGAGCGTGGGGGCCGCCGGGACGACGCCGCTGCTGGACAGGATCGACCAGACCGCCCCCTCGCTCAGGTCTCGGTTCTTGGGCGAGAACGCGTCGATGGATGGGGCGATGACGTGGACGCGATCGGGGTCGAGGCCGCTCCACGCGAACTGCCGGCGCGAGAAGACGGTGGCGTCGACGTCGGCGAGGTGCGGCAGGAGGAAGTTCCAGGCCTGCTCGGTCAGCTCGTTGGAGAGGTCGGTGCCCACGTGGCAGCGCCACACGGCGATGGCGCCGAGCCGCCGGACGTCGGGTACCAACCCGGCCGTCTGGGGGTCGTGGAGCACCACCACGTCACCGGGCGCCACCCGCCCGGCCAGGTCGGTCGCGGCCGGGGCGAGCGATCCCCGGTAGACGGCCTGCGCGTCCGGTCCCAGGTCTCCGCCGTCGCCGGCCGAGCCATGCAGGCGGTTGTGGATCCGCTTGGTGACGTCGAAGAACTCCGGCCCGCCGCGCAGGACGAGCCAGCGGACGTCCAGGCCGCCGGCGGCCGCATAGCCGAGCAGCGAGCGCAGCATCTCGGCGACGCCACCGCCCCGCGCGGTCGAGTTCACGTGCCAGACGGTGACGCCCCGCAGCCGGCGGGCCGCCTGGCGCCCGGCCGCCTGGAACTCCGCGTACTGCTCCCCCGACAGGACGTCGCGGAAGCGGTCCGGGGGGTCGGGCTGCACCTCTACCTCGATCAAACTCCGCACATTGAGCACGATAAAAGGTGATATCGATGGCTTCCAACCCGGGAGTTCGGATCGCCTGCGCTCAGCTCGCCGCGCGGGGCCACGACACGGCCATGCTCGCGCCGCCGAACGGCGAGGAGCCGATCTCCCACCTCCCGCGCGTCGCGCGGACGACGGCGTCGGCGATGGCCAGCCCGAGCCCCGTCCCGCCGGGCCGCTCGCTCGCCCGGTGGAACCGGTCGAACACGCGCGCCCGCTCCTCCGGCGGGATGCCCGGGCCGGCGTCCTCGACGGCCAGGCGGACCTGCCCGCCCGCCACCTCGACGAGGACCGCGATCGGCGCACCGTCCGGGGAGTAGCGGCACGCGTTGTCGAGCAGCACGCCCAGCAGCTTGTCGAGCCATTCGGCCGGCGCCGTGATCCTGGCCGGAGGGTCACCGGCGACGTCCGCCCGCAGGACCTGCCCGCGGGTGGCCGCCACGGGCTGGAACCGCGCCACCGCGGCGCGGGCCGCCTCGCGCGCGTCCACCTCCGCGGCCTCCGGTCCCGGCGGCTTCGCGTCGAAGCGCGCCAGCCAGAGCATGTCCTCGACCAGGCGCCTGAGCCGTCCGCTCTCGACCGCCACGCGCTCCAGCGCCTCGCGGTACGCCGGCGCGTCACGCTCGCGTCCGAGCGCGAGCGACGTCTCGGCCTCGATGACCGCGAGCGGCGTCCGCAGCTCGTGCGACGCGTCGGCCGTGAGCGCGAGCTGGCGCCGGCGCGCGTCCTCGATCGGCGTGGCCGCCCAGCGCCCGATCGCGAAGGCCACCACGAAGACGGCGGCGGCGACCGCGGGAACGAACGGCAGGTTGCCCTGGATGGCGCTGCTCTGGGTCAGTTCGTCGGGCACCGCGACCACGAGGTGGCCGTCGGCGGCGACCGCTCCCGCCACGCGATACGCCATCCCGCCGAACGCCGCCGTCACGGGCGCCTCCGCGTCACGAAGTTCATCCGGGAGGACGGGAGTGGCGGACCCGGTTATGGGCGTGGCCGTCCCGTCGGGCGCCACCTTCCAGGCCAGCTCCGCGAGCAGCCGCGGCCCGGGCGGACGGGGGGGCGCCAGCCGGACGGCTGCGGGCGCCGCCTCGTACGACCTCGACGCGGCGTCGAGCGCGGCCAGGAGCTGCTCGTCCTCCCCCGACGGGTCGCCCGTGTCGGCGACCGCCGCCACGAACTGCCCGCCGTCGACCTGGACGCCGGCCACGCGGAACGCGATGCCGTCGATGACCGCGGCGCGCGGGTCGACCACGGAGGCCAGCTCCGCGGGCAGGGTCGGGGTGAGCGGGTCGCGGGCCGGACGCGGCGCGCCGCGGTCCGGCACGAACCAGAGAAGCGGCTGGCCCCGGCCGAGACGGGCCGCCGTCTGAGCCGCGATCGTGCCCGGATGCAGCAGCTCCTCGTGGACCAGATCCAGCAGCCGGGCGTCCGTCGCGGTGGTCACGCGTCCGGAGGAGTTGAGCGCGCCCGGCAGGGTCGCGGCGAAGAAGATGACCGCGCCGGCGACCGCGGCGAGCGCGGCGACCTTCGCGGCGTGGCGGTCGATCGGGCTCCGCCACAGTGCGCGCAGGCGGGTCATCCGTCCTCGAGACGGTAGCCCACGCCGCGGACCGTCAGCACGCGCACCCCGGCGCCGGCCAGCTTGGCGCGCAGGCGAGCGACGTGGACCTCGATCGTGTTCGAGCCGAGCGGGTCGCTCTCGTCCGCCCAGCCGTGCTGGGCGATCGCCGCCCGCGTGACCGCCGCCGGCCGGCGCCTCAGCAGCAGTTCCAGGATGGCCCGCTCGGTCGGCGTGAGGCCGAGCGGGCGGCCGCCCACCGTCGCCTCGTGCGTGCCGGGGTCGTAGCGCAGCGCGCCGGCCGCCAGCGACGGCTGGTCGGCGGCCCCCGGCCGGCGCTGGAGGGCGCGCAGGCGGGCCAGCAGCTCGTCGAACTCGAACGGCTTGACCAGGTAGTCGTCGGCACCGGCGTCCAGGCCCGCGACGCGGTCGGCCACCGTGTCGCGCGCCGTGAGCATCAGGACGGGCGTGGGCAGGCGCCGGCGCCGGAGCTCGGAAACCACGTCCAGGCCGGGCCGGCCGGGCATGCGCCAGTCCAGCACCGCGAGCGCGTAGTCGTACATGCCGAGCAGGTGCAGCGCGTCGTCGCCGCGGTCGACCGCGTCCACGACGTAGCCGTTCTCGCGGAGCCCGCGCTCGAGGACCGAGCGGAGGGCCGGGTCGTCCTCGGCCACGAGCACGCGCATTTGGGCTGAGGATACGGTCGCGAAGCTTGCGTTCGGGTGAAGCCGGCGCCTTCACGTTTCCGTAAATCCCGATGCGCAGCCTATCCCACGCAATGACACAACTCCTGGAGCTCACCGGCGTCGTCAAGGTCTACGGAGGCGCCGAGCGGCCGGCCCTCGACCGCGTGTCCCTCGCCGTCCCGGCCGGCGCGGTGGCCGCCGTGATGGGGCCGTCCGGGAGCGGCAAGTCCACGCTGCTCAACCTCGTGGCCGGCCTCGACCGGCCAACGTCCGGCAGCGTCCGCGTGGACGGCGTCGAGCTGACGCGCCTCGGCGAGGCGGCGCTGGCGCGGTACCGGCGGACGACGGTCGGGCTCGTCTTTCAGTTCTTCAATCTGCTGAACAACCTCACCGTGCTCGACAACGTGGCGGTACCCGCCGAACTGGCCGGGGTGCGCCGCGGCGTGGCCCGGCGCCGTGCCTCAGTCCTGCTCGAGGAGCTCGGCCTGGCCGAGCACGCGCGGGCGTTCCCCGCCCGCCTCTCGGGCGGCCAGCGCCAGCGCGTCGCGGTGGCCCGTGCGCTCGTCAACCGACCGCCGCTCCTGCTCGCGGACGAGCCCACCGGCGCCCTGGACAGCCGCAGCGGCGAACAGGTCGTGGACCTCCTCGTCCGGCTGAACCGCGCCGGGCAGACCATCCTCCTCGTGACGCACGACGCCCGGCTGGCGGAGCGCTGCGCGAGCCGGATCGTGACGCTGGTCGACGGCGCGGTCGCCCGCGACGGCGCCCTGGTCGCCGTCTGATGCGGGCCGTGCTCCGGCAGGCGGTCGCCGAACTCCGCCGGCGGCGCCTGCAGACGACGGTGATCGCGGTGGTGGCGCTGCTCACGAGCGGGGCCGCGACGCTGGCCGCGAACCTCCTGCTCGAGACCGACGCACCGTTCCAGCACGCGTTCGCTGCGGCGAACGGCGCCCACCTCACGCTGACGTACGATGCCCGCGCCGTCGACGCAGCCCGCGTGGCCGCCACCATGCACGCACCGGGCGTCACCGCCGCCTCCGGGCCGTGGGGGGAGCTCGGCGTCGTGCTCGACAGGCCCGACAGCGCGGTCGCGATCCCGGCACCCCGGCCGTCGCGCGGCATCCCGGTCGCGGTGTGGGGCCGCGACCGACCCGACACGGACGTCGACCGCCTGACGATGGACAGCGGCCGCTGGGCGACCGGGCCCGGCGAGATCGTCGTCTCCCGGCGGGCGAGCGCCCGGTTCGGCGTCGGCGCCGGCGACCACCTGGTCGCGACCGGCGTGCCGGGGATGCCGCGGCTGACCGTGGTCGGCGTGGCCGCCTCCGTGCTCTCGGACTCCGGCGCCTGGGTGCGTCCGCAGGATCTGCCGGAGCTGGCGCAGCCGGGCGCGCCCTGGTCGCGGCCGCTCTCCCAGGTCGCGTACCGCGTCAGCCCGGCGGCCACGCCGGACGACCTCAGCCGGGCGACCCGGTCGATCACGTCGGGACTGCCCGCCGGCGCCGTGACGGATTCGGTCAGCTACCTCGACGTCGAGCGGTCCGCCGACCTGCTCAGCTCGGTGATGGTGCCGTTCCTCGTCGCGTTCAGCGTCTTCGCCCTCGCGGCCACGGTGATGGTGGTCGGCAACGTGATCACTGGCGTCGTGATCTCCAGCCAGCGAGACATCGGCGTCATGAAGTCCGTCGGGTTCTCGCCGGCGCAGGTCGCGGGCGTGCTGGCCCTCGAGGTGCTCCTGCCGGCCGCAGCGGGGGCGGTGGCCGGGACGGCCGCGGGCAGCCTGGCAAGCGTGCCCTTCCTGGCGAGAACTGCGGCGGCGCTCGACCTGCCCGAGTCGTTCACCGCCTTCGGCCCGATCGCGGCGGCCGTGGTGGCCGGCATGCTCGCCCTGGTGCTGCTGGCGGCGCTGGTGCCGGCGTGTCGGGCCGGGCGCATCAGTGCCGGCGGGGTGACCGGGGGCGGCCGCGCCGGCGCGACCCTTGGCCGGCTGCCGGTGCCGCCGGCCGTCCGCGTCGGCCTGGCCGACGTGCTGGCGCGGCCTCTGCGCGCCGCCATGACGCTGGGCGCCATCACGGTGGGCGTGACCACGGTGGTCTTCGCCCTGGGACTGCACCTCTCGCTCCAGGAGGTGGCCCACCACCTCATCCGCGACCACTACGTGCAGGTGGAGGCCCAGCTCACCGGCGACCGATCGATCGACCAGGCCCAGTCGCT
>Ga0126369_10000240_pt1 | contig 35139 bp, 29 predicted proteins | sample PanSoiMetaPlot_1_FD_109646 | JGI IMG/M metagenome (GOLD analysis project Ga0126369, IMG submission 109646) | Tropical forest soil microbial communities from Panama - MetaG Plot_1 | ecosystem: Environmental > Terrestrial > Soil > Tropical forest > Bulk soil | place: Panama | collected 2016-02-17
CCACCCACCCGCTCGCCGCCTGGCCCGCGCGCCCTGCCCTGCCTGCTCGGGTCCCGGTAGGGTTCGTGGTCAGGAGGTTATACGCCATGCACCAGCCGCCGCTGCCGCACGTCGCGCGCATTGACCCCGAGATCGCCGGCCTGATCGAGTCCGAGGCCAGGCGCCAATTCGACAAGTTGCGCATGATCCCGTCGGAGAACTACGTCTCAACGGCGGTGCTCGAGGCCAGCGGGTCGGTGCTGACCAACAAGTACTCCGAGGGCTACCCCGGCCGGCGGTATTACGAGGGGCAGCAGCTCATCGACCCGATCGAGATGATCGCCGCGAGCCGGGCCACGAGCTTGTTCGGCGCCGAGCACGCTAACGTGCAGCCCTACTCGGGCTCGCCGGCGAACCTCGCCGTGTACATGGCTCTGGCCAGCCCGGGCGACACGGTGATGGGCATGGCTTTGCCCATGGGCGGCCACCTCACGCACGGCTGGAACGTGTCGGTCACCGGCAAGTGGTTCCGCGCCGTGCAGTACGGCGTGCGGGCCGACACCGGCCTGGTCGACCTCGACGAGGTGCGCGATATGGCCCTGCGGGAGCGGCCCAAGGTCATTTTCTGCGGTGGCACGGCGATCCCGCGCGTCATAGACTTCCCGGCGTTCGCCACCATCGCAGCCGAGGCCGATGCGGTACTCGTGGCGGACATCTCCCACATCGCCGGGTTGATCGCGGGCGGCGCGCACCCCTCGCCCGTGGGCTTCGCCCAGGTCATCACCACGACCACGCACAAGACCCTGCGCGGGCCTCGCGGCGCCATGATCATGTGCACGGCGGAGCGAGCATCGGCGATCGACCGCGCTGTTTTTCCAGGCCTGCAGGGCGGCCCGCATAATCATACGACGGCCGCCATCGCCGTCGCCCTGGCTGAGGCGGCAACGCCAGAGTTCGCCGGGTACGCCCATCAGGTCGTGACGAACTCGCGGGCACTTGCCGCTGCCCTGACCGAGCGCGGCTATCACCTGGTCTCCGGAGGCAGTGACAACCACCTGATACTGATAGACCTGACGCCCCAGGAGATCGGCGGCAAGCCCGCCGCACGGGCGCTTGACCGGGCTGGCATCGAGGTGAACTACAACACGGTGCCGTTCGACACTCGCAAGCCCTTCGATCCGTCCGGCATCAGGATCGGCACGCCAGCGATCACCACGCGAGGCTTGACCGATGCGCACATGCCACAGGTCGCAGCCTGGATGGACGAAGCCATCAGGGCGGCCACGAAGGACGACGACGCGGCGATTGAGCGGATTGCCGGGCAGGTGCGGGACCTGCTAGCTGACTTCGACATGCCGGGATTCGCGCCCTTGCCCTGATCCGGCCAGCCCAAGCCGGACGCCGTTTTCGCCGCGAATACCAGTGCCAGGAAGACTGTTCCGCGAGCCAATTATCGAATATAATTTCGAACACAAGATCGTGCTGCCAGTCTTCCCCGGGTAGCTGCCGCGGCGGCGGATGCTTCGCGGTCGGCTCGCGGGCTCGTGATGGCCCGTCGGCTGCTGGCTGCCCGCTGGCCGCGGATCGCGGCGAGGCTCGGGCAGGTGAGTCGGGTGGACGAGCGCGGCGGGCGCGGCAGCCCCGATGTGGAGCGGCCGGAACCGGTCGAGGTGTCCCTGATCGGCGGACGACCTGCCAGGTTCGTCTGGCGCGGGCGGATGCACACGGTGCTGTCCGTGCTCGAGCGGCCCGCTGATCCGGCGGGTAGATGGCCCTGCTGGCGGGTCACGGCCGCGCCTGGGCGGAATGTGCCGGCAGTCGGCTACCTGCTGTGCCAGGACGTGGCCGAGGGACGCTGGCTGCTGTCGCGGGACGGATGAGGCCGCAGGCGAGCTGCGGGACTCTCACTCCCCGATCGGGCTCGCGGCCTTGCGCCAGTCCACGGTCGGCAGCATCGACTCGGGCCGCACCCGGTACGCATAACGCTTCGTGATCTCGAACAGCGACTCGATCAGCGTGTCCGACAGCAGGTGCGGTACCAGGCCGAGTTCCACCAGGCCGGAGTGCACGACGTTGTAGTGGTGCCCTTCCTCTTCCACCCTCGGATTGGCCAGGTGGTCGATCTGGACCCGGTCCGGGCTGACCCGCGCGATGGTGTGCGCCATTGCGGTGATCGACAGCGACTGGGTCATTTGGTTGAAGACCCGGAACTCGCCGTGGTCGGCGGGGTTCTCGCAGGCGAGCTCCAGGCAGCGCACCGTGTCCCTGATCTCGATGATGCCGCGGACCTGGCTGCCGCTGCCGTACACGGTCAGTGGCAGGCCGAGCACCGATTGGATCACGAACCTGTTGAGCACCGTGCCGAACACCGCGTCGTAGTCGTACCTGGTCGCCAGCCTGTCGTCGCGCGCGGTCTCCGGGGTCTGCTGGCCGTACACGATGCCCTGATTGAGGTCCGTGGCCCGCAGGCCCCAGATCCGGCAGGCGAACTCGATGTTGTGGCTGTCGTGCACCTTGGACAGGTGATAGTACGAGCCGGGCCGCTTGGGGAAGAGCACCCGGTCCTTGCGGCCCTTGTGCTCGATCTCGATCCAGCCCTCCTCGATGTCGATGTTCGGCTCGCCGTACGCACCCATGGTTCCCAGCTTCACCAGGTGAATCTGCGGGTCGATCTCCGCGATCGCGTAGAGCACGTTGAGGGTCCCGACGACATTGTTGACCTGTGTATAGACGGCGTGCTTGCGGTCCACCATCGAGTAGGGAGCGGCTCGCTGCTCGGCAAAGTGCACGATCGTGTCCGGGCCGAAGTCGCGCACCACCCGGTACGTGAAGTCCGCGTCGGTGAGGTCGCCGACGTGGCAGCCGATGCGGCGTCCGGTGAGCTCGTGCCAGACCTGGATCCTGGTCTGCAGGGTCTCGATCGGCACCAGGCTGTCGACTCCCATCTCGAAGTCGTAGCCGCGCCTGGCGAAGTTGTCGACCACGGCCACGTCGTGCCCGGCCTCGGACAGGTGCAGCGCTGTCGGCCAGCCGAGGTAGCCGTCGCCGCCCAACACCAGAATCTTCATGGATTGCTCCTGCTCTCACCATGTGGCTTTGGAACGACCACCGGGCGGGAAGCACTAGGCTGTGCCGGGATCAGCTGGTCGCCTCATGGAGGCTGGCGCGCGGCGGTTCGCGAATTGCCCGCGATCGGCTCTGCGCCACGGCCCGTTCCCGTACTGTATACGTGACTTACCCACCAGCATGTCTCCGTAGGGCAAGGACAGCAAGGACTGCGATGCCACAGCTCATCGATAGGCTGCCGGCGGCTCTGCGGAGTCGGCTGCGGACCCGCTTCAGCCGGCAGTTCGTCAAGTTCGCGGCTGTGGCCGTGGCATCGCTCGCGACTAGCCAGATCCTCCTGGCGGTGCTGCTCGGCCCGCTCCACCTGACCGGCGGAGTCTCCGGCTTCCTGGCGGCGGCGGCCGGGGCCGGCGTGAGCTACGTCCTCAGCCGCAAGGCGTGGGACCGCAAGGGCAGGCCGAACGTGCTCCGCGAGACCATCCCGTTCTGGCTGGTCTCTGTCGGCGCGTGGGTGGTGCTTGCGCTCGCGACGAAGCTGGGCATCCGCGTCGCGCACGGCGTCGGCGCGCAGGGCGTCGAGAAGCAGGCAATCGTCGGTACCGTGTACTTTGCCGCCAACTGCCTGACGTTCATCACCAGGTTCCTGATCTTCCACTACGTGCTGTTCTCCGACGCGTCGTCGCGCCGGGCGGGCAAGCACGCCAATGTCGCGGGCAGGCCGATCAAGGCCGAGTCGCTTGCGCCTGTCACCGTCCCCGCCAGGTCAGCCGACGAAGACCCGGAGGCCTGATCCTCGGCTAGGAGGTCGCAGCCCAGTGGCGGACCGTCCGTGGCGCGGCTGACGTGCCTGGAGATCTGCGCCGGCGCGGGCGGCCAATCGCTCGGCCTGGAGCAGGCGGGATTCTCGCACGAGGCGGTCATCGAGCTTGACCCCGATGCCTGCCAGACCTTGCGACTGAACCGGGGCTCGGCCTGGAAGGTCGTCGAGGACGACGTGCGCAACCTGGACGGGCGCGCTTTCGCGGGAGTGGACCTGCTGTCTGGCGGGGTGCCGTGCCCGCCGTTCTCCGTCGCTGGCCGGCAGCTCGGCGCGGGCGACGACAGGGACCTGTTCCCGCAGGCACTGCGGCTCGTCGCCGAGGCTGGTCCGCGCGCGGTGCTGCTCGAGAACGTAGGCGGCCTGGCTACCGCCCGCTTCGCGGGCTACCGCGCCCAGGTGCTTGCCAGGCTGCACGAACTTGGCTACCGGACCTGGTGGCACCTGGTGCAGGCCAGCGATCACACGGTGCCCCAGCTCAGGCCCAGGTTCGTGCTCGTGGCGCTCAGGGATCCCTGGTCTGGCGCGTTCGGCTGGCCGTCCCCGTCGCCGCTGGCTCCTCCCACGGTCGGCGAGGTATTGCACGACCTGATGAGCCAGGGTGGCTGGCCCGGAGCCCAGGCCTGGCGGGATCGTGCTGGCGGAATCGCGCCGACGATCGTCGGAGGAAGCAGGAAGCATGGCGGCCCTGACCTCGGCCCCACCCGCGCCAGGCGAGCCTGGCGGGAACTTGGCGTCGACGGCCTCGGCATCGCGGACGCGGCCCCTGGACCTGACTTCCCGCCGGACGGGCTCCCGAAGCTCACCGCCCGCATGGTCGCGCGCCTCCAGGGCTTTCCCGACGGCTGGGCCTTCTCCGGCCGCAAGACCGCCGCCTACCGCCAGGTGGGCAATGCCTTCCCGCCGCCAGTCGCCCGGGCGCTTGGCCGGGCTGTCTACGTCGCCCTTTCCTCATGAGCGCCACCAGCGTCGTCAACCTCAAGGGCCATCGCGACGATCCTGGCTACGCCGATGTGGTGTACGTCGGGCGGGCCATGCACCGGGGAGGCTGGCACCTGGCCGCTTCGCCGCTGGCCTGCCCGTTCCGCCCCGGGCCCGATGGCACCAGGGATGACGTCGTGGCCAAGTACCGCGCGTACCTGCTAGCCAGGGCCGACCTGCTGGCGCTGCTTCCGGGGCTTGCCGGGCGCAGGCTCGGCTGCTGGTGCGTGCCGCTGCCGTGCCACGCCTCCGTCATCGCCGAGCTTGCGGACGCGCACGCCCGGTCGGCCGGAGGCTAGCGCGCCGTCCGGCGGCGGCGCTCCCGCCACCAGGTGCCCATCACGACATTGGCGAAGTGCAAGCCATAGAACAGGTTGTGGCCCTTCTTACTCTTGCCGACCTGCCGCTTGTGGATCGTTGCCGGCCGCTCGGTCACTTTGTAGCCGTGCGCAATGACGCCGATGAGCAGCTCGGCCGCCTGGTACTGCGGCTGAGCCAGCTTGACGGCGCCTGTGACCTCGGCGCGCATCGCGCGCAGCCCGAAGGACGGGTCGGTGATCCGCTGGCCGGTCAGCATGCTGATCATGAGTGCGAATGCCCGGACGCCAAGCTTGCGCACCGGGTCCTTGGTCTCCTCGCTGCCCCTGGTCCGGGAGCCGGAGACGAAGTCTGCCTCGCCCGCCAGAATGGGCGCGAGCAGGCTGGCGATCTCGGCCGGGTTGTACTGGCCGTCCGCGTCGGTTGTCACGATGTAATGCGCGCCGCCCTCGCGGGCGAGGCGGTAGCCGAGCCGGAGTGCGGCGCCCTGGCCGCGGTTCACCGGAACGTCGCAGACCAGCGCCCCGGCGGCGTCCGCCTCCTTGACCGTGTCGTCCACCGAGCCGTCGGAGACGACGATCTTGGCCACGTCCTGGCCCGAGACCGACTGCGGCAGCGCCTCAAGCACCGGCCCGATCGCGCCCTGCTCGTTGAAGGCGGCTATGACGATCGCCAGCGGTGGAAGGCTCGCCGCGCGGGCCCCGTACTGCGTGGCGAAGGCGCTGACCGCGGCGACGTCAATGGCGTCGTCGTCCACGGCGTCGGCCGCATCTGCCGGGTCGACGGGCCCGCCAGGGCTGGATGTCACTTGGCTGCCTCCGAGAACTCTGGCCACACGGTGGCCATCCCTGCCTTGAGATCGTACGTGGGCCGGTAGCCAAGCGCCTGCGCAGCGGAGATATCGATGACCACCGCTGGCATCTCGCCTGGGCCCACGGGCACGTGTTCCACTGGCAGCGGCGCCCCTGTCACCAGGCGCGCGGTCTCGACCATCTCGGTCACAGTCACCGACTGCCCGGAGCCAAGGATGAGCGGGCCGTCGTGCTCGCTGCGCCACGCCAGCAGGATCCCGGCGACGATGTCGTCGACGTGGACGACATCGCGAAGCATGGAGCCGTCTCCGCGCACCTGCACGCCATGCCCGTCCCTGGCGGCGCGCATCAGGCGCGGGATGAAGCTGTCCTTGCTCTCCATCCCCGGGCCGTAGACATTGGAGAACCGCAGCGCGACCGCGTGCAGGCCGTAGCTCGCGGAGTAGGCGCTCAGCAGCATCTCAGCGGCGGCCTTCGTGGCGCCATAGGGGCCCAGCGGGCGGAGCGTGACCGCCTCGGTGATGGTGGCGCTGCCCACGTTGCCGGTGACGGCGTTAGTGGAGGCAAGAAGGAAGGCGCTGACGCCGCGGGCGCGGGCGAGCTCGAGCAGGTTGGCCGTCGCCCCGACGTTGAGCTTGAAGGTGCCGGCCGGGTCGGTCACGGAGTTGACCACTGAGGTCACCGCGGCCAGGTGGAAGATGGCCTGCGTGCCGGCCTGGACCGCCTGAGCGGCGATCGTCGGATCGCACAGATCCCCGATGACGGAGCGCACCCGACTGTCAGCCGACGGGTGCTTGTCCACCGAGACCACGTCATGGCCCTCGTCGAGGAGGGCACGGACCAGGCGCCGCCCGATGAACCCGGCCCCGCCGGTCACGAGCACCCGGGACTGACTGTCAACCGCCATGAAAGCTCCCATGTCTGAAATCCGCACGGCCCGCGCCCGCCGTCCCCGTGCCTTCCGTGTCGGCGGTGTCGGCTGAGCCACCCGGGCCGGCAGTGCCGACAGGGGTCAGCAGAGCGGGTGCCGACTTCAAGCCGCGCCCAGTCCTGCAGCGGTTCCTCGGCCGGTGGTGCGGTGCGCCGGCCCGTCGCCGCGGGCGCGCGATGCCCAGTCAGTGTATCGGGGCAGCGGACCGGGATTGCGCGGCAACGGAAGCCGCGTCCGACTGGTCGTTCGGCCACCTGCAGCTGGAGGCTGTGCCATGCTGAGTCGGCGACACAGCGTTGCGAATAAGTCACATAGTGTGATCAAGCTGTGCGAGTGCTGTGGGGGAGGGCGAACGTGACCTGGTCAATGAGCGCGCGCGAGCCTGCCAGGCGAGCTACGCCGGACCCGCAACGAGGCGCGGGGCTCAGGGACGAACCACCCGATGAGGTCGATCCGCTGGATGCGGAGCTTGCGCTCGTGCGGTCTCTGGTCGATCTGGCCGGACTTCCGGCGCTCAGCCGCGAAGTCACCGAGCACATCATCTGCGCAACGGCGGATCTTGCCTACGTGACCGACCTCATCTGCTACGAACCTGCCCTCGAAGCGGCGGTCGCGGCGCTGGCGGCCGGCGCGCCGCTGATCGCTGACGTTCCGATGGTCGCCGCGGGAATCACCGCGGTCCCGGTCATCTGCAAGGCCACCGATCCGCTGACCATTCGTCTGGCCCGGTCCGCCGGCATCACCGGGTCGGCCGCCGCGGTGCGGCTGGCTCTGGGCGCGGCCGGGCCCGGGGCGATCTGGGTCATTGGCGGCGAGTCTGCCGCACTCTACGAGATCCTGGCGCGCGGCGCCGAGCCCACGCTCGTGATCGGGCTCCCGGCCGGACTTTCGGCGGCCGCGGACGCGAAGGCGGCTCTGCGAGCGTCCGGACTGCCGTCGCTGACCAACATGTCGGCCAAAGGCGGCCCGGGCCCCGCGGTCGCGGCATGTTCGGCCCTGCTGCGGCTGGCAGCAGCCGCGCTGCCGGCGCGATCGGCGATGGCTCCGCCACCTGCGGCTGCGCGGGCCACGGCGGCTGCGCAGGCCACGGTGCCTGCGCGACGGGCGTAGTGTCGTCAAGTCAGCAGAATCTCGTGCGTCTCGTTTTCTGCATCGCGGGCGGTAGCCTTCATGCACGGCGCACAATTGCGCCATGGTGGCGTCGTCTGCCGCAGGTGTCGGTTGCCGCGCCGAGGCCCAGTGGGATAGTGACCCAGTGGGACAGTGACCTATCCGGGCGGCGTCATCGCCGAGTAGGTTGCCAAGCGGAGGCTCGGAGGCATGAACGAGGGACAAGGAGCGGCTGCCCCGCCGCTGCCGGCCGGGGTCAGCGATGCCCCGGCTATGTCCGCTGCGTCCGCGGTCGCCGAGCCCGCTCCGATGGCCTCCGCCGACCTGCCCGAGCCCGAGGCCGCCGTATCAGAACCGCCGGACGAAGCCGGGCCGCATGTCCGGGTAGATGCGCGCAAGCTCGAGCAGGCTCTGCTTGACCTGCGCAATCCGGTCGCCAGCCTTCGGCTGGTGCTTGACGGGCCTGGTGTCGAGGCCGCTCGGGCGGACCAGCAGCAGCTCCTGAGCCAGGTCGATGACTACCTGCTGCCCCGGCTCAGGCAGTCCGGCGCGCCCATCCTGATCGCCATGGTCGGCTCGACCGGCGCAGGCAAGTCCACGCTGCTCAACAGCGTGGTTCGGAAGCACGTCAGCGCGACCGGGATCCGGCGTCCGACGACCAACAGCCCGGTGCTGGCCTGCCATCCCGACGACGTTGGCTGGTTCGCGGAGAACGTGTTCCTGCCGACGCTGCCGCGGGTGCGCCAGCAGGGCCTCGCGATGCCTGGTCGCGACGGGCTGCTGGTGTTGGCGACGAGCGAGGGGATGCCCAAGGGCGTGGCCATGCTGGACACCCCCGACATCGACTCGGTGGTGGCAGCGCATCGCCAGTTCGCCCGCCAGTTCCTTGACGCATCCGACCTGTGGCTGTTCGTGACCACGGCCCGGCGATATGCCGATGCCGTGGTATGGGAGCTGCTGCGGGACGCACGGGACCGCGGCGCGTCGCTCGGCATCGTGCTGTCCCGCGTTCCCCCGGCCGCCGCCGCGCAGCTCACGACCCACTTCGATGCGATGCTGGCGGCGAACGGGCTTGGTGAGGTGAACAGGTTCGTCGTCCCGGAGACCACGGTCGAGAACGCGCGACTGCCTGAGGACGTGTCCGAGCCCATCCGGGACTGGCTGGCCGAGACAGCGCGCCACAGGGAGCGGAAGATCGCGATACTCACCCAGACCATGTCGGGCGTGCTCGACACATTCGAGGCGCGGGTGCCCGCGCTCGCAGCTCACGCGGAGGCCCAGGTCGCGCTTCGGGACGAATTGCAGTCCGCCGCGGAGGCGGCGTACTCGGCCGGGCTTGCCGAGCTTGACGAGGCCACCAGGAGCGGATCGTTGTTGCGAGGCGAGGTTCTAGCCAGGTGGCAGGACTTCGCGGGCACGGGTGAGTTGCTGCGCACGAACCAGCAGCCCAAGGGCAGGCGCACCTCCCGGCGCTCTCGGCGGCACGCCGCGAGCTCAGCCAGGGCGCAGGCGCTCAGGCTGGCGCTGCGATCCAGCATCGAGGCACTGATCGTCTCCATTGCCGACCGCGCCGCCGAGGACGCGATGGAGCGCTGGCGGGCGAGTCCGGCCGGGACGGGACTGCTGGCGAAGGCACAGCAGGACAAAGACGAGCAGGCCCAGCGCAGCAAGCCCGCCTACCAGGTCCTGCGGAAGTGGGAAGGCGAACTGGACTGGGGGTTCCCAGGGGACCAACCTGGTCTGGCCGCGAGCTTGCCGGAGGGCGGCGTCGAAGCGCTCGCCCGTCCGTCAGCGGGGCTGGCCGACGATGCGGCGCGCGCGGTTGCGTCGTGGCTCGATCATCTGCTGACCCTGGTACAGACGGAAAACGTCATGAGGCGCTCGATCGCCAGGGCCGCGTCCTTCGAGCCGGAGTCGGTGGCGCTGGTCCTCACGATCGGCGTGCTCGGCTACGGGGCCGGCGACCTGCTGGTGACCGAGGGCGCGAGCGCGACCCCGCAACGGCTGCTCACATCGCTGTTCGGGGTCGGCCTGCTGCGCGACATCGGCGGCCGGGCCAGGCAGAACCTGCATGAGCGAGTGAGCGTGCTCTTCACCGCCGAGGCGGCGAGGTTCACCGCACTCCTCGACGCTGCTGGCGTCATCGAACAGTCCGCTCCCGGCGAGCTTTATCAGGCGAGCTACGCCTTGGAGGCCACGCGATGAGGCTGCCGCGGCTGGCCATCAAGGCAGGCCCGCCGCCAGGAGCGGAGAAGAAGCAGGAGCAGCCAGCCCCGGCACCAGGCGCGCTCCCGGCCGATACTGACCCGGCCGGATTCGCGGCCACCAGGCTACCGACGCGGGTCCCGGCCCATCAGCGTCGCGCCGCAGGCGCGAAGGACAAGCACCGCGCCGCAGGCCCGAAGGACAAGCACGGCGCCGCAGCCGCGAACGACAAGCACGGCGGCGCAGGCGCGAACGACAAGCACGGCGCCGCAGCCGCGCAGGACGAGCACGGCGCCGCAGCCGCGCAGGACCAGCAGCGCGCGGGCGAGGCCGCCCCGGCGCCGGCGGCTCCCGCCATCGAATCCCCATCCGCCGGTCGCCCCCCGGCCAGCGAGCCAGGCCCGCAGCAGCCCGCCCCTCCCGGCGCGGCCGAGTCCTGGCTCTCGGCCAGGCTGACGGCGCTTGCCCGGATGATCCAGATCGGCAACGCCCGCAGCGGCCGGGAGGGCTTCAGCAAGAAGCTGCTCGCCGAGGCTGAGGAGGTGCTCGCGAGGGCCGGGGACCGGATGCGCATGTCGTCAGCTCACACGATCGTGGTGCTGGCCGGCGGGACCGGGAGCGGTAAGTCATCCTTGTTCAACCGGCTGGCTGGGGCGGACTTCTCCGCAGTCGGAGTCACCAGGCCGGTGACGAAGGAAGCGCACGCTTGCATCTGGGGCGACCCGGGCTCGGGCGCGCTGCTCGACTGGCTGGCGATTCCGCGGCGAAACCGCTACTCGCGGGCGAGCGCGCTTGACAGCGGGGAGGACGACCTGACCGGGCTGCTCCTGCTCGACCTTCCCGATCACGATTCGGTCATGTCCGCGTCAAGCGGCGTGGTAGACCGCCTCGTCACCCTGGCCGACGTGATGATCTGGGTGCTCGATCCGCAGAAATACGCTGACGCGGCCGTCCACCGCAGGTTCCTCGTGCCGCTGGCCGGGCACTCGGACGTGCTAGCCGTGGTGCTGAACCAGTCGGACCTGCTCGAGCGGGCGCAGATCGATGACTGCCTGGCCGACCTGCGCCGACTGCTCGACGTGGAGCACCTTCCCGACATCCCGATCCTGGTGACCTCCGCGATCACCGGCGCCGGCTTCGAGGAACTGCGCAAGCTACTCGTCGATGGCGTCGCCACGCACCGGGCGGCCGCTGCGCGTATCTCCGCCGACGTCGATGGTGTGGCAGCTAGATTCAAGCGCTATGGCGGCGGACTGGACACGCCCGTGCCAACCGTGCCGCACGACACCGGGGAACGGCTGACCGAAGGATTCCTGGCCGCAGCAGGAGTGTCGGCGGTGGGTGATGCGCTGCGAAGCGCCAGGGAACTGCGCGCGGCTGATTTCGTCGGCTGGCCCGTTGCCTGGCTCTGGCAGCGGCTGAGTGGCCGGGACCCGCTGCGCAAGGTGCGGCTTAGCATGCTCTGGGACGACTTGCGGTCGGTCACGGCCGGTCCGTCAGGCGCACAGCAGGCGGAGATCGACAACGCGCTCACCGAGTTCGGCGATCATCTGGCTGAGCCGCTGCCCACGCCCTGGTCGGGCACCGTGCGGACCGCCGCCCGGGCCCGGGCTGACCAGATCCCCGGTGCAATCGGGAACGCCATCGGCGAGGCGCTGCCTGCCGAGCGGGCCGCCCGTTGGTGGTGGTGGCTGGGTGACATGTGGCAGGGGCTGCTCGCGGGCGCCGCCGGGCTTGGCGTGCTATGGCTTGCGTTCGCAGGGGTCATTCACGCATTCGGACTCGGCGGCGGCGGGCTCAAGGACCTGTTCGCGCCCGCCGTGCTGCCCTGGGTGGCGATCGGCGTGGCGGCTGCGCTCCTCCTGGGCTGGCTGACCGAGCTGGTCAGCATGCGCGTGGTCAGCCGCCTGGCCACGCGGGAAGATGCCGGCGTCAGCGCCGCCATGGTTCAGAACATCGCCGAGGTAGCGATGTCCATGGTGGTCATGCCCGTGCAGCAGGAACTGTCTGAGCTGCACCGCTATCGCGACGCACTCCGGATGGCCTCAAGCGCGACGCCGCTCACGGTCACCAATTCCAGGCACGCCGACGACAGCGGCGGACAATAGCACGCCTGGCGCTGTCGCCACCGCCGGTCATCCACAGCTCCGCTGCGTGCTGATCGTTTCTCCACAGCCTGCGAGTGAGGCATCGCGGCCGGCCGTGATCGCCGCGATCTTAGGGCAGAGCGAGGCGGAAGGTGCCGCCGGTGTGACGGCGCCCGCGCGAGAGCCGCGCTTCCGCCCGGTGACCTGGGAGGATCGCGATGTTTAACGAGGCTCACATCAGTTTTACTGGCTACGTCGCATGGCAGCCCCTGGCGACGATGGTGACCGTGGGCGATGCCGAGGTGCCCAGCTTGCGAATGCGGGTCGGCTGGACCGAGCGGAGGTTCGACCGCGCCCTAGGCGAGTGGGTAGACGGCGTCACCTCGTACGTCACGGTGAACTGCTGGCGGAAGCTGGCCCTGAACGCGAGCATGTGCATCAGGAAAGGCGACCCCGTGCTCGTCAAGGGCAAGCTCTCGGTGCGGACGTTCACTGGCAAGGATGGCCTGCCGCACAAGGCCGTCGAGGTGGAGGCGAGCTCGGTGGGGCATGACCTGACGCTAGGTGTGTCAGGCTTCCAGCGGGTCAGGCCGCAAACGGGCATGAGCGCCACCGAGTTCGCGGCGTCCCAGGTGGGCCTCGGCGATGCTGCGGCGAGCGAGCATGATGGCGTTGGCGACCGGGCGCGGTTCGCGGCGGCCGACGCGCTCGCGCCGAGCCCGAGCGTTCTGGACGGGCCCGAGGAGCCCGATGAGCCGTTCTTCGATGACGCGGCGATCGCTGCGATCGCCGACGTCGTCGACGAAGCCGAGGAGGCTGGCGAGCCGGACGAAGCGGAGGCTCCTCCGGCCCGCGGGCGAGGCCGGCGCGGAGCTCGCCAGGGCGCCGCTGCCGACGGTTCCGCGGACGGTGCGGCCAGTCAGGCGGACCACGTGGCCGTCCCGTTCTAGTCAGCGGCGCGAGCAAGGCGGCAGCGCGCGAGCAAGGCCGGACGGGCGGTCCTTGCCGCGCGGCCTCGCCGTCCGAACCGCAGGCACGCTGGCCCTACCCTTAGGACATGCCCGAGTTCATCTATCAGATGCAGGCTGTGCGTAAGGCGCACGGCGACAAGGTCATCCTCGACAACGTCACGCTGGCGTTCCTGCCGGGCGCGAAGATCGGCGTCGTCGGCCCCAACGGCACGGGCAAATCAACCCTGCTGCGGATGATGGCGGGCACCGAGCAGCCGTCCAACGGCGAGGCGCGCCTGATGCCGGGGTTCACGGTCGGGATGCTCGACCAGGAGCCGCAGCTCGATGAGGGCAAGACCGTTCTCGGCAACGTCGAGGACGGCGTGGCGGAGACCAAGGCATTGCTTGACCGGTACAACGAGATCGCCGAGCAGATGGCCACGGACTACTCAGACGAGCTGCTGGAGGAAATGGGCAAGCTCCAAGAACAGCTCGACCACCGCAACGCCTGGGATCTGGATAGCCAGCTTGAGCAGGCGATGGACGCACTGCGTTGCCCACCGCCTGAGTCCGCCGTCACCATGCTGTCCGGTGGGGAGAGGCGGCGGGTGGCGCTGTGCCGCCTGCTGCTCGCCCAGCCTGACCTGCTTCTGCTCGACGAGCCGACCAACCACCTGGACGCCGAGAGCGTGCAGTGGCTCGAGCAGCACCTGGAGAAGTACCCGGGTACCGTCGTCGCGGTCACCCACGACAGGTACTTCATGGAGAACGTGGCTGGCTGGATCCTCGAGCTCGACCGCGGCCGGGCCTACCCGTACGAGGGCAACTACTCGACCTACCTGGAGACCAAGGCCGCCCGCCTCAAGGTCGAGGGGCAGAAGGATGTGAAGCGCCGCAAGCTGCTCGAAGACGAACTCGAATGGGTGCGGTCCAGCCCCCGCGCGCGCCAGGCCAAGAGCCGCGCCCGGCTGCAGCGGTACGAGGAGATGGCGACCGAGGCCGAGCAGCACCGCAAGCTCGATTTCGAGGAGATACAGATCCCGCCAGGGCCAAGGCTCGGCAGCACGGTGGTCGAGGTGCTCGAGCTCGCGAAGGGTTTCGGCGACCGGGTGCTGATCGAGGACCTCAGCTTCACCCTGCCCCAGGGCGGCATCGTCGGGGTCATCGGGCCGAATGGTGTGGGCAAGACGACGCTGTTCAAGATGATCGTGGGGGAGGAGGCTCCGGACAGCGGCACGATCAAGGTCGGCGAGACGATCCGGATCGCCTACGTGGACCAGTCGCGCGCCAGGATCGACCCGGATAAAAACGTCTGGGAGGTGATCTCGGACGGCGAGAGCTTCATCAGGGCAGGCAAGTCCGAGATACCGAGCAGGGCTTACGTGGCGGCGTTCGGCTTCAAGGGCGGCGACCAGCAGAAGCTGGCCGGGGTGATGAGCGGCGGCGAGCGCAACAGGATGAACCTGGCGCTGACCCTCAAGCAGGGCGGCAATCTGCTGCTGCTCGACGAGCCCACCAACGACCTCGACGTGGAGACGCTGTCCTCGCTGGAGAACGCGCTGCTGGAATTCCCCGGTTGCGCTGTGATCACGAGCCATGACCGGTGGTTCCTCGACCGCATCGCGACCCACATCCTGGCCTGGGAGGGCGGCTCGACCTGGTTCTGGTTCGAGGGCAACTTCGAGTCCTACGAGAAGAACAAGATCGAGCGGCTCGGCGCCGAGGCCGCGAGGCCGCACCGGGTGACCTACCGGAAGCTGACCCGCAGCTAATGGGGAACGCGGGCAGCGAAGCGGGAGCCAGCGAGGCGGGAGCCGGCGAAGGAGTCACCGGGCCGGGAGAGGCGCCCGCCGCGGCGAGTGCCGCCCTGCCCGCGCGCGCCGAGGTGGTCGTGGTGGGCGGCGGCATCATCGGCACGTCGGTCGCCTACCACCTGGCGCTGCTCGGCATGAGCGATGTGCTGCTGCTGGAGCGGGACCGGCTCACCTCGGGCACCACGTGGCACGCCGCCGGACTGATCGCGACATTCGGCTCTACTTCGCAAACCTCGACCGAGCTGCGCAGGTACACCCGCGACCTGTACGCACGGCTGGAGGAGGAGACGGGGCTCGCAACCGGCCTGCGGCAGTGCGGCCTGATCGAGCTCGCGATCGAGCCGGGTCACCTCGAGGAGTACCGGCGGGTCGCGGCCTTCAACCGGCTGTGTGGCGTGGAGGTGCACGAGATCTCGGCGCGCGAGGTCGCCGAGCTCTGGCCCCTGGCCAGAACCGACGACGTGCGGGCCGGCTTCTTCATCCCGGCAGACGGCCGTGTCAACCCGGTCGACGCGACCATGTCGCTCGCCAGGGGTGCCCGGATGCGCGGCGTCAGGATCGTCGAGGGCGTGCCCGTGACCGGCTTCCTGCGTGAGCGCGGTGCCTGCGGGGTGCGCGCCGTGACGGGAGTCCGGACGCCTCTCGGCGACGTCGAGGCTCAATACGTCGTCAACTGCGCCGGCATGTGGGCACGCCAGCTAGGGGAGCTGGCAGGGGTGTCGATCCCGCTCCAGGCGGCCGAGCATTACTACCTGCTGACCGAGCCGATCGCGGAGGTGGACGCTTCGTGGCCGGTGCTCGAGGACCCGGCGTCCTACGGGTACTACCGCGAGGAGGGCGGCGGACTGATGCTCGGAATGTTCGAGCCGGTCTGCGCGCCGTGGCGAGTGGACGGCATCCCCGATGGCTTCTCGTTCGGCGAGCTGCCGCCCGACTGGGACCGGATGGCCCCGTACCTGGAAACCACGATGGCGCGGGTGCCGATCAGCTCTCAGGTGGGGATCAGGAAGTTCTTCTGCGGCCCTGAGAGCTTCACCCCGGACCTGCTGCCGATCGTCGGCGAGGCACCTGAGCTGAAGAACTACTTCGTGGCCGCGGGGCTGAACTCCATCGGCATCCTGACCGGCGGCGGGATCGGCCGCACGATCGCGCAATGGATCGTCGAGGGCAGCCCGGACATCGACGTAACGGGGATCAACATCGACCGGCTGCACCCGTACCAGGCCAACCCGCGATACCGGGCCACCAGGACCGTCGAGTCGCTCGGGCTCGTGTACGCGACGCACTACCCGTTCCGCCCGGTCAAGACGGCCCGCGGCGCGCGCTTGTCCCCAGTGCACGACAAGCTGGTCGCCAAGCGCGCCTACTTCCGCGACGTCAGTGGCTGGGAGGGGGCCGATTGGTACGCGCCCGAAGGGGCCGAACCGCAGGCCGGGGAGCTCACCTGGGGTCGGCCGCAGTGGTTCGGCCACTGGGCCGCCGAGCATCACGCGACCCGCACCGGCGTGATCGTGATGGACATGTCCTTCATGGCCAAGTTCACCGTGCAGGGCAGGGACGCAGGCCGTGAGCTGGAGCGGATCTCAGCCAACCAGGTCGCCGCCGAAGCCGGGCGGATCACCTACACGCAATGGCTGAACGAGCAGGGCAGGCTCGAGGCCGACCTGACCGTCACCAAGCTGGACGACGAGCAGTTCTTCGTCGTGGCGTCGGACACCGCCCACCGCCACGCGGAGACCTGGATGCGCCGCCACTTCGGTGCCGCCCATGCCTTCGTCACCGATGTGACCTCCGGGTACGCGCAGCTCAACGTGCAAGGCCCGCTGTCCAGGGAGCTGCTGTCGGCCGTCACCCACGCCGACATGTCGAACGACGCGTTCCCGTTCCGCGCGGCTCGCTACATCGACATCGGATACGCCCGGGTGCTGTGCATCAGGATCACGTACCTCGGGGAGCTGGGCTATGAGCTGCACATTCCCGCCGAGCAAGCGGCAGGAGTGTACGACAGCCTGATCGAGGCCGGCCGCCCGCTCGGGCTCAGGCACGCCGGCCTGAAGGCGCTGGCCAGCCTGCGCATGGAGAAGGCGTACCGGGACTACGGCCACGACATCGACAACACCGACCACGTGCTCGAGGCAGGCCTCGGCTTCGCTGTTGCCCTTGACAAGCCGGGCGGCTTCATCGGCAGGGACGCGGTGCTCGCGCATAAGGCCGCCGGGCCGCTGACCCGGCGGCTGGTCCAGGTGCTGCTGACCGACCCTGAGCCACTGATGCACCACGCCGAAATCGTGTGCCGCGATGGCCAACCAGCCGGGTACGTGCGGTCCGCCTCCTACGGCTTCACCCTGGGCGGCGCGGTCGGGCTGGCGATGGTCGACGCCGACGAGCCGATCGACCAGCGGTACCTGGACGCCGGACAATGGACAGTGCGGATCGGGGTCGCCGAGTACCCGGCGATAGCCTCGCTCCGGCCGCTCTATGACCCGGCGAGCAAGCGCGTGCAGATGTAGCATCACGCCGAGCGGACCGAGGAGGAGCCGATGGCGGATCTGGCGGCGTTCGAGGAGCTGGTGCGGGCCGACCACGGCCTCGCGGTGGTGACCGTGCTCGGCCCGGACGGTCGCATGCGGCCGTCCGTGGTGAACGTGGGAGTGCTCGACCACCCGATCTCAGGGGCGCGCGTGGTCGCGATGGTCATCCATGGGAAGGCGCGCAAGCTCGAGCACCTGCGGGCCAGGCCGCGGATCTGCGTGGCGCTGCGCGGCGGCTGGCGCTGGGCGGCGGTGGAGGGACCCGCCGAGGTCGTCGGCCCGGACGACCCCATGGAGGGCGTCGGCCACGAGCGGCTCAGGCTGCTGCTGCGGGAGATATTCATCGCCGCCGGCGGAACCCACGAAGACTTCGACACCTACGACCGCGTCATGGCCGAAGAGCGCCGCGCAGCGGTGCTGATCGCGCCGGAGCGAGTCTTCGGGTAGCCGCGCCTTCGAGCGGCGGCAAGGAACGAGCGATCGCGGCGGCTCAGGCCGGGCTCAGGCCGAGGTCGGGCCGGCCGCCAGCATGCTGCGGCTCGGGAACCTGATTCACCAGGCTGTGCGCGGCCATGACGAGGTACTGCCAGAGTTCCTCGTCGCGGGCCGGTTCCAGCGCCAGCTCGTCAAGCGCGCTGCGCATGTGCCGGAGCCATGCGTCGCGCTCGGCTTCCCCGATGGCGAACCGGGCGTGCCGCATGCGCAGCCTCGGATGTCCGCGTCGGTCGTTGTACGTGGTCGGCCCGCCCCAGTACTGCATCAAGAACAGCCGCAAGTGCTCACGCGCCGGGCCGAGGTCGCGGCTCGGATAGACCGCCCTGAGAGCAGGGTCAGACTCGACTTCGGTGTAAAACGTGTCGACGAGCCTGGCGAAGGTATCTTCGCCGCCGACAGCCTCATAGAAGGTGGGGGCGGGCTCCTGCGATGGGCTCTGCATGACGATCTCCAGCCTACGTGCCGGTCGCTCGTGGCCTGGTCAGCCCACGATGCCGAATCGACTCCCGGCAGGTTGCGTTTCGGGTTGGCGCTTTGGGCGCCGCCCGGCCAGACTAGTCACGGGTGCTCGGCCGCCAAGCGGGCCGCCGCGTCGCCCCAGCGTGGAGGTGGCCTTGCGCAGGGTACTGCTGCTCAACATCACGTACGAGCCGCTCACCACCGTCGCCCTGCGCCGGGCCGTCGGCCTGGTCCTCTCGGACAAGGCGGAGATCGTGCACCATGAGTCATCGGGAATGGTGCTGCGGTCGGCCTCGGTCAGGCTCGGCGTGCCTTCGGTCATCCGCCTGCTGCGGTACGTGCGAGTGCCGCATCGCAACCGCGTGCCGCTGACCCGTGCCGCGCTCATGCGAAGGGACAACTACCTGTGCGCTTACTGCGGCGGCGCGGCTGACACGATCGACCACGTCGTGCCCCGCAGCCGGGGTGGCACGCACGTCTGGGAGAACTGCGTCGCCTCGTGCACGCGCTGCAACCACCGCAAGGCGGACCGGCTCATCACCGAGCTTGGCTGGAAGCTGCGCGCCGACCCGCTAGCGCCGCGCGGCCTGCACTGGCGGCTGATCGGCGCGGCGCGCGATGGCGACCCGCAATGGGCGACCTACCTGGCCGCCACCACAGCGGCCTGAGTGGCGGTCGGTCGGCGCGCCGATTTCGGTTCGAAGGGGGCGAGAGTAGCCTGGCTCCGTGGTCCTCCCCGGACGCTGGAAGATCCCGATACTGACCGCCGCCGTGGTCGCTGCTCCCGGGGCGGTGACAATGGCCGCTGGGCCAATGAGCGGCGCTGCGTCCCCCGGCCAGGTGGCGCCGCGGCCGTGCCTGGTCGCTGCCGCTCATGCGGTCGTGGTGCCCGGGCCAGGATCCCGCTTGGTCGCCAGCCCGCCGACGGCGGTGATCCGGGTCGACCAGATCGGCTACCCGTCCAGCGCGCCGAAGCTGGCGGAGATCATGACGGCGTCGCGCCGCGGCGGTATCGGCTGGGAGCTGATCCGGCGGCCGTCCTGCCGGGTCGTCGCCCGCGGCGTCACCCGCGATGACCTCGGCGCGTGGAGTCGCGGCTACACCGCGGTGTGGGCGATCAGCTTCAGCGGCGTGCACCGGTCGGGGACTTACCGGATCGCACTGACCGCACACCCGAGCGTCGTCTCGCCCTGGTTCCAGATCGGCTCGCCGTCGTCGTTGTACGCGGGCGCCTGGGCGAACGCGCTGTCGTTCTATCAGAACGAGCGCGACGGGCCCGGCTTCATTGCCAGCGCGCTGCGGACCGCACCAGGCCACCTGAACGACGCCAGCGCGATGACGTTCAGGCTCCCGAAGGTCAATGGCAACGGTCAGTTCCGGGGCAGCCTGCGCAGGCTCGCGACCGGGATCAGGATCAACGCCGCGGGCGGCTGGTTCGACGCAGGCGACTACCTGAAATTCACCGAGACCACGAGCTATGCCGTCGCGATGATGCTGCAGGCGATCGCCGCGTTCCCGAACAGGCTCGGCGCGCACGCCGCCGTCAGCTTCACCGGCGAGGCTCGGTTCGGCCTGGATTTCCTGCAGCGGATGTGGAACGAGCGGACCAAGACGTTGTACCTGCAGGTCGGCACCGGCGAGGCCAACAGCTACTTCGTGGCCGACCATGACATCTGGCGGCTGCCTCAGGCCGACGACCACTACCAGGGAACCAACCCGCGCTACCGGTATGTCCGGCACCCGCCGGTGTTCCGGGCCGGCCCGCCCGGCGCCCCGATCAGCCCGAACCTGGCCGGTCGGCTCGCGGCCGACTTCGCGCTCTGCTACCGGGTATTGCGCAAGGCCGACCCCAGCTACGCCGCCGGCTGCCTGCGCTCAGCGGAAACGGTGTACGCGCTGGCCGGGACGCACTGGAAGGGTCGGCTGCTGACCGTCCTGCCATTTGGCTTTTATGGCGAGACGACCTGGCGCGACGACATGATGCTCGGCGCTACCGAGCTGGCTCTCGCGCTGCGCTCGGCCGGGTCGGCGGCGAGGCTGCCCGCGGGACTGCCGGTCCGGTCCGCATCGACCTACCTGGCCGACGCGGCCCGCTGGGCACGGCACTGGATCAGCGGCCCGGCAGCTACAACGGACACGCTGAACCTGTACGACGTGAGCGGGCTCGCCGAGTACGAGCTGTACCAGGCGATCGGACGGCATCCGGCACCCGGCCTGGCCGTCACCAGGGCGGCGCTCCTGGCCGCGCTGCGCGCGCAGATCAGCCGCGCGGTCCGGATCGGCGCCACGGATCCGTTCCGCTTTGGCTTCGCCTGGAATCAGTGGGACACGACGACGCACGGGCTTGGCATGTCGGTGATGGCGAACGAATACGACGCCCTCACCGGCAGCCGAACGTACGCGGCCTGGGGCCAGCGCCAGCTCGACGACGTCCTCGGCTCGAACGCGTGGGGCGTGTCGCTGATCGTGGGCGACGGCGCGGTGTTTCCCGAATGCATGCAGCATCAGGTCGCGAACCTGGTCGGGTCGCGCAACGGGGCGCCGCCGGTGCTGGCCGGGGCCGTGGTCGAGGGGCCGAACAGCTACGCGGCGACTGGCACGGTGCCGAACATGCGGCGATGCGTGGCGAACGCACCGGGCGACGTGCCGTATGCGGTGTTCAACGGGCATCGGGCCGTGTTCGCCGACAACGTGCAGTCCTACTCGACCGTCGAGCCCGCAATAGACCTGTCCGCGCTGTCGCCGCTCGCCTTCGCCTGGCAGTCCGCCGGGCGCGGAGGCGGGTTCTAGACCCGGCGGCGCCGGGAATGGACGGCCAGCTCACCGTCGTCGGTGCGGAGCACCCGGACGCCCGCCCCGAAGGCACGGCTTAGCACGTCTTCGCGGAGCACGGCGGTGGGCTCACCCGCGGCCGCGATCTGGCCCTGCGCGAGCAGCACGAGACGGTCGGCGAACTGCCCGGCGAGCGTCAGGTCGTGGATCGCGGACAACACGGTCAGCGATCGTTCCCTGCGCAGCTCGTCAACGAGCTCCAGGGCGTCGACCCGATTGCCGAGATCAAGTGCGCTCGTCGGCTCGTCAAGCAGCAGGATCGGCGCCTGCTGGGCCAGGGCGCGCGCGAGAACGAGACGCTGGGTTTCTCCGCCCGACAGTGAGCCCAGCTGGCGCTGCGCCATCTGCGCCAACCCCATCCGGGCCATAAGCTCCGCGCAGATCCTCCGGTCAGTGGCGGACTCGGTGCCGAACCAGCCGATGTGCGGGGTGCGGCCGAGGAGCACGTAGTCGCCGCCGGTCAGCTCCGACGGCAGCACCGGATGCTGCGGGATGTAAGCAATCAGGGCAGCGAGCTTGCGGTGGGAGAGCGAGGTAACCGGCCGCCCGGCAATGACCAGGTTCCCGTCCGCCCTGATCATCCTGGCGATCGCGCGCAGCAGCGTCGTCTTCCCCGCGCCATTGGGCCCGATCAGCGCCACCCACTCGCCTGCGGCGACGCGCAAGCTGACCGAGGCGAGCGCGACGTTGCTGCCAAAGGCGACCTTGAGGTGCTCCGCGGCGATCATGCCACGCCCTGCCTCGCCCGGCGGGACCTCAGCACGAAGAGGAAGAACGGGGCCCCTGCGGCGGCCGTGATCACGCCAAGCGGAATCTCCGCGGGGGCGAGCAGGATCCTCGCGGCCGCGTCGGCGAGCACGACGAACGCGGCACCGCCGATCATCGAGACCGGCAAGACGATCCGGTAGCTATGCCCGGTGGTGAGCCTGACCGCATGAGGGACGATGATCCCGACGAACCCGATCAGGCCGCTGACGCTGACGGCCGCGGCGACGCCGACGGTCGCGGCGACCACCACGACCAGCCGCAGCCGCGGGACGTTCACGCCGAGGCTGCCCGCCTCTGCCTCGCCGATCCGCAGCACGTCGAGCAGGCGGCGGTGAGCGAGCAGTACCGCCGCCGCCAGGGCCACATACGGGAAGATCAGGGCAATCTGGCTCCACGTCGCCCCGGTCAGGCCACCCAGGATCCAGCCGTAAATGACCTGGAGGTTCTGGGTGTGCTGCTGCTGCAAGAAGGTCTGCGCCGCAGTGAACAATGCCGCGACGGCGATGCCGGCCAGCAGGATCGATGCCGTTCCCGCTCCGGTGCCCGGCCCAGCGCCGCCGACGAGGCCCGTGTCGTCGCCGAGGCGCCTTGCGTGCGCGCCAAGAGCATAGGTCAGCACAACCGCTGCAGCGGCTCCCGCGAACGCGGCGGCGGGAAGCAGCGCGAGGCTGGCCCCGCTGACGATGATGGCCGTGGCGCCGAGGCCGGCCCCGGCGGCGACCCCGAGCAGGTAGGGATCGGCGAGCGGGTTGCGGAACACCCCTTGGTATGCAGCTCCGCCGCCCGCAAGGGTGGCTCCGACGAGCGCGCCGAGCAGCACCCTCGGCAGCCGAATTTGCCAGACGATGGCCGCGTCAAGCGGCGCCACGCCGGTGTCCGGGTGCCATGGCAGGTGCTCGACCAGCGAGCGGGCCATCGTGCCGAGCGACAGGTCAGCCGGCCCGATCGAGATGCCGATGACAAGCGCGGCAAGCAGCACGGCGGTCGCGGCCAGGATTGGCCGGCCGGCCCTGATGCCACCTACCAGGGCCGTGGCAGACTGCCCGCCGGCGTCGAGCGATGGCTGGCCTGCCCGCTGCGACGCTGGCGCGCTGGGAGCGCCCACGGCCGCAGCGCCGGTGGTGGCCGCCGGTCTCATGACCGCCTCCCGATCCCCGCTGTCGCCGCCGCGACGATGCGCAGCAGGATGTCGATACGCGGCCCCCACCTCGACGCGATGTCGTCGTTCAGCGCGATGATGTGGTGCTCCCTGACGGCCGTCATGCCAGCCCAGCCAGAGCGAGCCGCGACGGTCGCCGCGCTCTGGTGGCAGCACAAAGTATCGGCCAGGATGATCAAGTCCGGGTTCGTCTTGACGATGAACTCGGCGGACAGCTGCGGGTACCCGCCCGCCGCCGAGGCGCCCTTGGCGGCATCGGCGATGCTCTTCAAGCCGAGGAGGCCAAGCAGCTTGCCGATGAAGGTGGACGACGTCACCGAGTAGAACGTCTGGTCGAGTTCGTAGTAATAGGTCAGCGGTCTGGCCCGGTGTGGCGCGGCAGCGACTATCCGGGCGATGGTGGCGCGAAGCGCGCTGACCACTGCGTGCGCCTGCCTCTGGTGCCCCGTCGCCTGCCCGAGCTCGCGGAACTGCGCGTAGACGCCGCTCAGCTTCGACGGGGCGGGCACGGCTAGCACGGGGACGGAGAACGCGGCCAGCCGCCTGGTCAGCAGGCCGATGTCGTTGGAGGCCACGACGAGGTCAGGCCTGGTGGCCACGATCGCCTCGATGTTGGGGTTGTATGCGGACAACGCGGTTCTCGGCGCCTGACGCGGATAGTTCGACAGCGAGTCGACGGCCTTAACTTGCCGGCCGGCGCCGATGGCGTACAGCATCTCGGTGGCGGTCGGCGACAGCGAGACGATCGCTACCGGTCGCTTCGCGATGTGCACGGTGCCGTTAGCCGCGGTCACGGTGACGGGGAACGCGCCGCCTGCCGCCGCGCCGCCGTGGCCGGGCCGGTTGGGCGCCGTTCCGCTGGCCGTACCGCACCCCGCTGTCAGGCCAGCCAGCAGCACCAGCGCTGCGGCAGAAGCAAGACAGGTGATCGCGCGGCGCGACCGAATGGCCGCCAGGCGCGGGTGAAATCGCGTGCTCATTTCATCCTCCGGTCTTCGTGGAGGACGAAGTGCGTCCGTTGCGAATCCCGGAGGATCTCCAACGAACCGCCCTTCCTCCGAGGACAGGTCGTCGGCACTGGACAGGCGTCCGGGCTCGTCCTCCGCGCCGGAACGGGCGGAGGCATCACCGTTGCGGGACAGCGCCGGATTCACGCCGGCTTCGCTGCGCTCAGCACCATCCCGGTACAGGGCCCGGGACGCTGGGTAGCCTACTCCCCGGCTGGCTCACTCGCCGGTAGGGCCGCCGGCAAGCTCGCACAATACGTCCAGATGGCCGAGGTGCCTGGCGTACTCCTGCAGCAGGTGCAAGCAGATCCGCTCCAGCGTCGCCGGCTCGTCGTCGCCCCACCGCTCGCCGGGCTGGCCCACCTCGGCCAGGTCGTGGCCGCTGATGATAGCCCGGGTCACCGCGGCCTGGCCGTCGAGCTCGGCGGCCAGGGAGGCCAGGGTCTCGTCATCGGCCACATACCAGCGGCCGTCGCGCTGGTCGCCCCAGGGCTCGGGAGCGGCCCGGCCTAGGAAGCCCCACTCGCACCAGCGGAACTCCACATAGCGCAGGTGCTTGAGCAGCCCGAGAGGCGTCCAGCCGGACGGCAGCCTGCTAGTCCGCAGCTCGGGCTCGGGCAGCGCTTCGAGCTTGGCCAGCAGGCGAGATCGGAAATAGTCCAGGTAGCGCAGGAAGACCTCGGCGGGCGAGGCGGCGGGGATCGTCGGAGACGGGAACTCGAGGGCCATGGACCGACCGTAGCCTCCCCCGTCTACCGGGCCGCTGAGGACAAGGTGCATCGCCAGGCCGTTGCTGTACGCCCAGCTACATCAGCGGTCCATCGATGTAGCTGGGCTGGCCGCCGATGACGTTGTGACAGCTTGACGTACGTCTGGGCGTACGCTGTCATACGTGCCCGTGTGCTGGCAGTGCGGCGAGTGCGCGCTGGCGGGCCGGAACCAGAACTGCGAGGAGTGGCGCGATGACGGAGGCGAAGGTCGATCGTCGGCTTGAGGTACCTGAAGGCGGCTTCTGGCCCGCGCCCGAGGTGCCGCAGCCGAACATCTACCCGATGGAGTGGCGGGTCGAGACCCAGAAGCTGGCGGCGATCTACCAGAAGTCCAAGGTGATGGCCTGGAACCCGGCCGACCTGCCCTGGGACAGCCTGCGGCCGGAGGAATTCACCACCGAACAGCGCCTGGGCATCATGTACTGGTTCGCTGTGCTGGCCAACTTCGACGCCTCGGGACCGGCGGTCTTCGCCCGGGCGACGATCCGGGCCTTCGAGAAGCACGAGGAGGACCCGGTACGCAAGTGCTTCTTCTCCATCACCCGCGACGAGATGAACCACGAGGAGTGCTGCCAGCGGGCGATCGAGATCATGTGGCCGGGCGGGCCGATGAGCTGGACGCCCACCACCGACCTAGAGCGGGCGGCCCATAACAACATCGGCTGGCTGTACCACAACGGCGGCAGGTACTGGAACGGCTACAGCAAGGCCGTCGGCAAGTACTCCCTGCCTGTGTTGTTCACCAGCTTCATGATGGGCGAGATGGCCGCCTCGACCCTGTTCCGTGGCATGGCCTCGGGCGCCAGGCACCCGGTCTTCGCGGAGATGTTCGCCAAGATCGGCCGTGATGAGTCACGGCACCTGCAGATCTGCATGACGATCCTGGAGAAGGAATGGCCAGGGCTGACCGATGAAGTGCGGGTGACGATCACCCGGCAACTGCGGGCCGGCTTCGTGTTCCTGTCGATGATCTTGTGGGAGCCGCCCGACGGCTTCTGGGACTTGCCGCCATACTTCCTGAACAACCACCGGGTGCTGATGGACCACGCGCGGCAGGCGGGACTCGGCGTGCTGTCGTACCAGGAGCAGGCCGATAACTGGCGCAGTGCGATCGCCAAGATCCGGGTCATCGTGCAGCGGTGGGGGATTGACTTCCCCGCCGTTCCCGAGCTCGACATCGACGGGGTCGACGTGTCGGCCGACATCAGCTCCGACGACATCATCCCCGTGTTCTAGCCATCGCCGCGGAGCCTGACCCGGGCGGTTTCGGTGTCCATGGCTCATCGCTGTCGTTGTTAGAACAGCGATGGCACATCGACACCGAATCTTGAGCCGCGTTCGAGCCGCGGTCAGCCGCCAGCACAGGGGACGGTGACAGGGCCTGAGCCCGCGGACGGGCCCGGGTTCTGGTCGCCTCGACGAGCAGCGGGCCAGGCGTGCCCCCTTCACGGAAAGGCGGGCCGTTCCGGCCGTGGATGCCCGGCCGATGGCTGTGGATGCCGGACCGTCGGCTGTGGACAAGAGTGGTGGATAACGCCCGGACCTGTGGACAACAAGGCCCGTCCGGTGGACAGACTTGTGGACGGCTAAAGAATCTTGAAATTAGTTGCCGAACCCTCTTGCGCGGTCGGCCCGAGTGCCGGTAGAACTGCTCTACCAGCGAAGACGGGCACCACTCGGAGGCAACTTCGAGGAGTCCGGAGGCGCCTCCGGGGCAACTCGAAGGCAAATCTGGGCGGGCTCGGCGGAGGCACCGGGGCAACCTGGAGCGGAAGCCGAGCCGGGTTCAGCGGACGCATCGGGGCAACCCGGAGCCGATACTGGGCCTCGCGGGAAGCACTGGGCAACCGGCGCCAACCGCGCGGTGTTCTGGAACGCTGGTGGGCGGACAGAGCGCGGACTGCCGATCGTCCCGGCGGACCAGCTCGCCGGGGCGATCGGCGAGTAGCTCCGTCCCCGCGAGGCCCCTGCATCTCATACATGCAGGGGCCTCGCCCCCTTTTGCGGCCCTTCCTGACACCGCGAGCCCTCGCGGCACCGCCGCATTCCCCGGGTAACGTAGATCGCCCGCCGAAACCCATTGCGCACAACGAGTAACGCCATGGTCAATGGCGACCGATAATCAGGTAGACGCAGGCGACGTGGGTACCCCCGAGCTCACGTCGCCTGGTCTTGCGATCCGGGCCAGCTGTCCTGGCGCCTGAAGGCTGTACCTCGGCGCGCCGGGCGCTACAAGATCAGCGCGAACGCGAGCAGCGTGGCCGCGGTGGACAGTTCGATCTGGGCGCCGAACACGTCACCGGTCATCCCGCCGAGCCGCCGCTTGGCGGCGCGGCGCAGCCACGCCGCGGCTAGCAGGCCCACTAGCACGGCTGCGAGCCCGCGCGCGGCGAGCAAGGACCCGGCCGCCGCGGCGTTCTGGCCCGGGCCGCCGACGGTCCCGGTGATCGCGGCCAGCGCCGCCGTGACGCCCACCGCGACGACCAGTAGCGCGGTTACGGCGGACCGATCCCGGCGCGTGGTGGACCCCGCGACCAGCGCGCCGAGCCCGTCCTGCCTGGCCGCTGGCTGTCCTGAGGCGCGCACCACGGCGACCCGGCCCGTGATGACCGCCAGGACCAGCGCCGCCTCGTCCTGCCATCCGGACGGCAGCGACGCCAGCGCCGTGACCTGGACTCCCACGACGAGCAACAGGGCGGCGACGCCCATCGGGCCGACGTCGGACTTGCGCATGATCTCGAGCGCCTGCTGCCTGGGCTGCCGGCTGGCCAGCCCATCAGCCGCGTCGGCCAGGCCGTCGAGATGCAAGCCACCGGTGAGCACGGCGAGCAGGGCGATGGCAATCAGGGCTGCGAGCAGGCGCCGCGCCGCCGAATCGCCGCCGAGCTCGACGAGCACGCTTGCGGCCGCGGCCACGCCGCCGAGCATGACCCCGATCGCGGGAAGCCACAGCAGCAGCAGGCGAGCGGTTGCGGGACCGATTTCGGTCGGCCGACGCCCGGGCAGGATCGTGAACGTGCTCACCGCGGAGTGCCAGGATCCAGCACGGCGCGGCCCTGCCGGCTGTGGCGTGCGTTGCCCGCCGCTCATCGCAGCCGCTGCCCGATCCCGGCGACGCACAGCCACACCTCCTCCGACGCCGCAGCGATCCTAGCGTTGAGCGAGCCGAGCTCGTCGCGAAAGCGCCGGCCGGAGGCAGTGGCCGGCACGATGCCAGAGCCGACCTCGTTGCTGACGGCGACGACGCGGCGCGCGGTAGCGCGCCAGGCCTCGGTGAGGCTGTCCAGCCGGCGGTCGAGCGCCCGGCGCGCGTCTTCGCCTCCGGTCCAGGCTCCGCAGTCGTCCATGATCCGCGCGAGCCAGGTGGTGAGGCAGTCGATCAGGGCCGGCGGCGCCGTCACGGACCGGCCGAGCACCGCCTCAAGGTCGAGGGTCTCGGTCGTGGTCCAGTGCTCGGGGCGGCGTTCGACATGCACGCGGACCCGCTCGTCCCATTCCGGGTCGGCCGGGCCGGGATGATGCCCGGTGGCGACGTAGTCGACGGGGCCGGCCGAGGCCAACATGGCTTCGGCCATGGTCGACTTGCCCGACCGAGCGCCGCCAAGTATCAGCACCCGCCGGCCGTGGCCGGCGGGCGTGCTGGCCTGGCTGGTCTGGTCGGCCACGTCCGTTCCGCGGTAGTCCTAGCTCTTGGCGTCGGATACGCCGGCGCTGTCAAAGGTGGCGACGTCACGCAGCAGCCGGGCCGCGGCCTGCACGATGGGCACGGCGAGTGCGGCCCCCGATCCCTCGCCCAGCCTGAGGTCCAGAGTAAGCAGCGGCCGCAGGCCGAGAATGGTCAGCGCCAGGCGAGCGCCTGGCTCGGTAGACAAGTGGCCGGCCACCAGGTAGCTGGTCACGCTTGGCGCCAGGGCCTGGGCAGCAAGCGCGGCCGAGCACGCGATGACCCCGTCGAGCAGCACCGGGACCCGCAGTGCCGCCGCGCCGAGCATGAAGCCAGCGAGCGCCGCGTGCTCGAGCCCGCCGACGGCGGCAAGCACCGCGATGGCGTCGGCCGGGTCGGGCTTGTGCAGCGCCAGGGCGCGGCGCACTACATCGACCTTTCGCGCCCAGGTCTGGTCGTCGATACCGGTGCCCCGGCCGGTGACGGCACCGGGGTCCGCGCCCGTGAAGACCGATACCAATGCCGCTGACGCCGTGGTGTTCGCGATGCCCATGTCGCCGGTGATCAGGCAGCGGTGGCCGGCCGCTACGAGATCGGCTGCGACGTCGATGCCCACCTCTATCGCCCGCCTGGCCTCGTCGAAGGACATGGCCTGCTCCGTCGTCATGTCCGCCGTGCCGTGCCGCACCTTCCGCTCGATCAGGCCGGGCGCGGCCGGCAGGTCGGCGATCACGCCGACGTCCACCACCCGGACCGCGGCGCCCACTGCCGCGGCAATGGCGTTGATCACGGCGCCGGAGGCCAGGAAGTTCGCCACCATCTGCGCCGTCACCACCTGCGGCCACGGCGTGACGCCTTGCGCGTGCACCCCGTGATCGCCTGCGAAGATCGCGATCAGGGCGGGCTCGGGAAGCGGCGGAGGGCATTGTCCGGCGATTCCCGCGAGCTGCACGGACAGGTCCTCGAGCACGCCAAGGGAACCCGGCGGCTTGGTAAGCCGTTCCTGCCGCTGCCTGGCCTCCTGCATCGCCGCCTGGTCGGGCAGCACGATGGTCTGGACGGTCTCGTTCAGCTGGCTCACTGTCGCCATCCAGGTTCTGGCTGAGTCATGGCAGGCCTCCGGGCGCGTCGTCCTCGTTCTGGCGGTCATCGCCCAGGCGAGACTACATCGCCGTTCAGCAGGCCAACAGGCGTGGCGCCAACTCGATAGCTACGCACGATTCCGGGCGCAGCGTGCGGACTCGACCGGGCGACCAGCGGCTTGGGCGCCGCTCGGGCCGGACATTCCCCTCATCATGGCATGGGGACGTGCCGGCGCTGGGCTGGAATGGCTACGGCGGGTAGCGTTCGCAGGTATGACAGAGACCGTAACCGCGCGGACTGGACCGTCCGCTGCCGCCAGCCCTCCGTTCGGCCGCCTGCTGACCGCGATGGTCACCCCGATGACCGCCGACGGCGCCGTCGACTACGCCGGGGCCGCCAGGCTGGCCGAATACCTGGTCACCGACATGCGCAACGACGGGCTGGTGATCAGCGGGACCACGGGCGAGTCGCCCACGACTAGCGACGCCGAGAAGGACCGGTTGCTACGTACCGTGATCGAGGCGGTGGGGGACCGGGCGTGCGTGGTCGCAGGCGTTGGCACCAATGACACCCGCCACACCTGCGAGCTGGCCAGGCAAGCCGAGGAGGCGGGCGCTGACGCGCTGCTCGTGGTCACGCCCTACTACAACAAGCCGCCGCAGAATGGGCTGTTCGCGCACTTCACCGCGGTAGCCGAGGCGACCGGTCTGCCAGTCATGCTCTACGACATCCCCGGCCGGACCGGCATCCCGATCGCGACCGAGACGCTGCTTCGGCTCGCCCAGCATCCGCGAATCGTGGCCGTCAAGGACGCCAAGGGTGACTTCGGTGCCGCCTCGGCCGTGATGCTCGCCACCGACCTGGCGTTCTACAGTGGCGACGACATCGTGAACCTGCCGTGGCTGTCACTTGGCGCAGTCGGCTTCGTGTCCGTCGTGGGCCATGTGGTCGGCGACCGGCTGCACGAGATGATCGACGCCTACCTGGCCGGCGACGTGGGCGGCGCGCTGCGGCACCACCGTGAGCTGATGCCGGTCTACACCGGCATCATGACGCGCACCCAGGGAGTGATCGCCACCAAGGCGGCGCTGGCCCTGCTCGGCCTGCCCGGAGGTCCCGTGCGGCCGCCGCTCGCTGACGCCACGGCGGCGGAGATCGACAAGCTCCGCACGGACCTGGTGGCGGGCGGGGTCAAGCTGAGGTGAGCCACCCGCATCCGGAGTTGGGGCCGCCACCGCCGTTGCCCGACGGCGGGCTGCGGATAGTCGCGCTCGGCGGGCTCGGCGAAGTCGGTCGCAACATGACCGTATTCGAGCACGCCGGGCGGCTGCTGATCGTCGATTGCGGCGTGCTGTTCCCCGATCCCGACACCCCAGGCGTGGACCTGATCCTGCCCGACTTCACCGCGATCGACGACCGGCTCGACCGGGTCGAGGCGCTCGTGCTGACCCACGCACACGAGGACCACATCGGGGCCGTTCCCTATCTGCTGCGCCGCCGCCCCGACATCCCCCTCGTGGGATCGAGGCTGACCTTGGCGCTGACCGCGAGCAAGCTCTCCGAGCACCGGCTTACTCCGAGTTCCGTGGAAGTCCAGGCTGGCTGGAACGGTTCGTTCGGGCCCTTTGATCTCGAATTTTTCGCGGTCAATCACTCGATCCCCGATGCGCTCGCCGTGGCCATATCCACGCGGGCCGGGGTGGTGCTGCACACCGGCGACTTCAAGATGGACCAGCTTCCGCTCGACGGCAGGCTCACCGACCTGGGCGGCTTCGCCCGGCTCGGGGCCTCCGGCGTGGACCTGCTGATGGCCGACTCGACGAACGCTGAGGTTCCCGGCATCGTGACCAGCGAGCGAGCGATCGCGCCGGTGCTGTCCGAGGTGTTCGCAGCGGCCGAGCAGCGGATCATCGTGTCGTGCTTCGCCAGCCATGTGCACCGGGTGCAGCAGGTACTCGACGCCGCGGCTGACCACGGTAGGAAGGTCGCGCTGGTCGGGCGGTCGATGGTGCGCAACATGAACGTCGCGCGCGAACTCGGCTACCTGCGGGTGCCGTCGGTGCCCGGCGGCCTGATGGTGGACCTCAAACAGGCCGAGGAGCGGCCGCCCGGCGAGATCGTGCTGATCTCCACGGGGTCGCAAGGCGAGCCGATGTCCGCGCTATCCAGAATGGCTGGGCGGGATCACCCGATCCGGATCGCGCCAGGCGACACCGTGATACTTGCGTCCTCGCTCGTGCCGGGCAACGAGACCGCCGTGTCACGGGTGATCAACGAGCTGACCAGGCTCGGCGCGCGTGTCGTACACAAAGGCAACGCGCTGGTGCATGTGAGCGGGCACGCCCCGGCCGGCGAGCTGCTGTACGTGCTCAACATGGTCAGGCCCAGGAACTTCCTGCCAGTGCACGGGGAGTGGCGGCACCTGAAGGCCCACGCCGACCTGGCCAGTTTGACCGGCATCCCCGAGAACATCGTGGTCGCCGAGGATGGCATGGTGGTCGACCTGGTCGGCGGGCGGGCCGCGGTGACCGGCAAGGTGCACTGCGGCTATGTGTTCGTGGACGGCCTGTCGGTGGGCGAGGTGACCCAGACCTCGCTGAAGGACCGGTTGATACTCGGCGAGGAGGGGTTCATCTCGGCGGTGGTGGTCGTCGACTCCACGAGCGGGAAACTCGTGGCCGGCCCCGAGCTCCATGCCCGCGGGTCAGGGATCGACGAGGCGGCGTTCGAGCACGTGCGGCCGATGCTCGAGGAGGCATTGGCCCGCGCGGCCGAGGACGGGATGAACGACGCGCACCAGATTGGCCAGCTGATCAGGCGGACGATCGGCAAGTGGGTGAGCGAAAACTACCGTCGTCGGCCGATGATCATTCCCGTCGTGCTCGAGGTCTGAGCGGCCGCCCGCTGGTCGCGGCGCCCATCCGCCCACCCGCACCTGCATCGATGGTCCCTTGATGCACCCCTGACAGCATCAACGGTCCGTCGATGCTGTTGCGCGGCACCGCTCAGATATCGGGTCGACCTCCGTGACCTGAACCGCCAGGATGAGCTGTCATGAAGGCACCTGGCCATCGAGATGCTCGGGCCGATGCAGATGTCATCGGCTCAGCGAAGATCGGTCCTGATCTCGGCACAGACCAGGCGCTGGCCCGGGTGCTGCGCGATGGGGGCGGGCAAGCGTTGCTCGATCGTCTCGCCGAAACCTTGCCCGGCGCGGACCTGACGACGTTGCTGCTCGAGGTGTTCCGGCGGCGAGCGCTTCGGCTCACTCCGGCGGACGTGATGCGGCGTTATGGCACGGACCGCTTCGCGGCGCCCGGGTCAGTGAGCTTCGCGGCGCTGCGGCGGGCCGAAGACGTGATGCTGGCCGCATTGCCAAAGGGATTCGACATCGTGACCTTGGCTCCGGTGCTGCCCCTCGGCGCCCACTGGGTCACGGGCGGCGTCGATCCGCGCAACGTAGTCGCGACCATCCGGGGCAGCGAGGTGGCGGCGGACCCGACGAACGGCCTGGCCCTTGAGGCCGCCGTGCGGCGACGGAACATCCTCGCCCGGTCGCCGCGCTCGGCCGAACTGGTCAAGCTGGCGGCGACGCAGCGGGTGACCCGCGGCCAGTTCGTCACCGGGCCGGTGAGCTTCGCGCACTTCCAACTCCTCGGCCTGGTGACCGCGGGCCGGGATACGGGCGACCAGGAGTTCGAGCGGCGGCACCTGACCCAGCACCTGCGTTTCGCCGCCCACGGCCTCATCGGGTGCGGGGTTGGGAACGTCAGGCTGGCGATCACCTGCCTCGATGACGCCGCGTCCCGGACGCTGCTCGCCGTCCGGGAGGGGCTGGCCGGCCTGGCCGGCGTCGAGGTAACGGACGCGCCTGAGCGGGAGAGCGGCCGTGCCTACTACCGCGGGCTGTGCTTCAAGGTCTTCGCGGACGCCGGAGACGGCGACATGATGGAGATTGGCGACGGCGGGTTCGTCGACTGGACCGCCCGGCTGCTTGGCAGCCAAAAGGAGCGCCTCCTGATCAGCGGGTACGGACTCGACCGGCTCGCGATCATGACCCCGGGATCGCTAGGGCCAGCTACGCCCTGACGACCACGGGCGGCGCTGAGCTGCTCCGCATCCGGGTCACCCGCCCGGGGCGAGCTCGCGGAGCTTGTACCGCTGCAGCTTGCCCGTGTTGGTTCGGGGCAGCGAGGGCAGGAACTCGATCGCGCGCGGGTACTTGTATGGGGCGATCGCGGCCTTCACCAGCTCCTGGAGCTGGGCGACCTTCTCCGGCCCGGCTGCGGCCCCCTCGCGGAGCACCACGAACGCCTTGACGATCTGGCCGCGCGACTCGTCTGGCACCCCCACCACGCCGCACTCGGCCACATCGGCGTCGCTGAGCAGAACCTCTTCCACCTCGGGACCAGCGATGTTGTAGCCGGAAGAGACGATCATGTCGTCCGAGCGCGCCTGGAACCAGTAATAGCCATCGGCGTCGCGGATATAGGTATCGCCGGTGAAGTTCCAGCCACCGCTGACATAGGCCTTCTGTCGTTCGTCGGCCAGGTACCTGCAGCCCGTCGGGCCCTTGACGGCGAGCCTGCCCGGCTGCCCGTCGGGGACGGGCTTTCCCTCGCCGTCCAGGATGGCCGCGCTGTAGCCGGGCACGACCAGGCCTGTCGAGCCCGGCCGCGCCGTGTCCTCCGGCGCGCCGATGAAGATGTGCAGCATTTCGGTGCTGCCGATGCCGTCAAGTATCTTGACGCCGGTCGCGTCGTAGAAGGCCTGCCACACCGATCCGGGCAGCGTCTCGCCGGCCGAGACCGGGTGGCGCAGGCCGCGCAGCTGATCGGCCTTGCCCGCCGCCAGAATGGCGCGGTAGGCGGTCGGCGCCGTCGAGCAGATCGTGACCCCGCGCTGCGCGATCAGGTCGGCGAGCTCGGCCGGGCTGGCCCGTTCGATCAGCAGAGTGGCCGCGCCCGCGCGGATCGGGAAGATCAGCGAGGCGCCGAGGCCGAACGTGAAGGCGAGCGGCGGCGTGCCGGTGAAGACGTCGTCCAGACGGGGCGCCAGGACATGCGCGGAGTAGGTATCCGCGACGGCGAGCACGTCCCGGTGAAAGTGCATGGCGGCCTTAGGCCGGCCGGTCGTCCCCGACGTGAACGCGATGAAGGCGACGTCGTCGGCGGCCGTCTGCACCGGGTCGAAGTCAGCCGGATGCGCCGCGGCCATCGCGTTGAGCTCGCCGAGCGCATCAGGTCCGGGCCGGGCAGGACCCGGGTGGAATCCGACGACCCGCATCCCCGGCACGGCCGC